>Ga0208784_1000001_pt1 | contig 208047 bp, 226 predicted proteins | sample DEB19_08_DNA_FD_184531 | JGI IMG/M metagenome (GOLD analysis project Ga0208784, IMG submission 184531) | Aqueous microbial communities from the Delaware River and Bay under freshwater to marine salinity gradient to study organic matter... | ecosystem: Environmental > Aquatic > Marine > Coastal... | reverse complement strand
GCCCATCTTCCAGGGCATCGGTCAGTTTGGGTCTCTGCGATCTCCGACCGCTGGTGCTCCTCGATACATCGGAGTAAAGTTCAACGAGAACTTCAGGCTCCTTTACAAGGACTTCGAGCTCGTCACATCCCAGCACGAGGAGGGTGAGGAGATCGAACCGAAGTTCTTCCTCCCCATCATTCCCACGGTCCTTCTCAACGGTGGCTCAGGCATCGCGGTCGGCTTCGCGACGAACATCCTCAACAGACACCCTCTTGACCTCATCGATGCCTGCATGGCCGCCCTTGAGGGCAAGGAAGTTCCCGTCCTGAGACCCTGGCTTCGCGGTTTCTGGGGCGACATCACACCGGTCGAGAACGCTCCCCGCTCCTGGTCGTTCTGGGGCAAGTACGAGGTGAAGAACACTTCGACTGTCGAGATCACCGAGATCCCGCCTTCCTTCACCTACGAGAAGTACGAGCAGTACCTCGACTCTCTCGTTGAGAAGGGGATCCTCGCGACCTACGACGACCACTCTTCTGATCGCGTTCACTACATCCTGAAGTTTCCCCGCGCTGTCCTCGCCGAGTGGATCAAGAAGGACCGGCTCGGTGACCTCCTGAAGATGCGGGAGGGCGAGGGCGAGAACCTCACAACTCTCGATGAACACGGCAAGCTGCGAGTCTTTGATCGTGCCGAAGATGTTGTCCGATACTTCGTGGACTTCCGACTCAACTACTACGGAAAGCGGAAGGCCCACCTCCTCGCAGAGCTCACGAGAGAGCTCGAGGTCCTCAACGCTCGGATGGACTTTGTCGACGCAGTCGTGAAGGGTCGGATCGTCGTGGTGAACGAGAAGAAGCCCGACATCCTGAAGTCCATCGAGGCCGAGGGAATCCCGAAGGTCGACGGTTCCCACGACTTCCTCCTCAGCATGCCGATCTGGTCGCTCACCTACGAGAAGTTCGTAGAGATCCAGAAGAAGGTCGAGCAGAAGCGGAAGGAGAAGGAGAAGGTCGAGAAGACGAAGCCTGCAGACTTCTACCGGCAGGACCTGAAGGACCTCCGCTCCCAGGTCGAGAAGAGTCATGCCCGGTGAACTCCTTTGGACTCGACGTGACGGCAAGGAGTTTCACAGGAGCGACATTGTCAGTTTAAACTACGACAATGATTTCGCGATGTGGAATGATCTCGTTGACGAGAAACACGGGCTCTTGGTTGATACGATAGACTACGTTGGTCTCGGCAACCAGAGTGACATCATGGCTTACGTTCTCATCGGCAACAGGTTCATGCATTTTGACTGGGAAGACATCGAGGTCGTCCGTGAAGAAGGGTGACCTCGTCATGTGGAAGTCCTACATGCGCCGCACCGAGGAGTACGGCGTGATCATTGATGTTGCCGATCACAACGGAGTCTTTCCCGAGGAAGTCCTCGTGAAGTTTCCCCTCGACGGTTCCGAGGGTTGGTATCTCAGTGACAGTCTCATACAGATGGAGGGCAAGAATGAGCAAAGTGGACCACCCAAGTCACTACCGCAAGGACACGGGATTCGAGGTCATTGACGTCATAGACGCTTGGGACCTCGATTTCTGTCTCGGCAATGCTGTCAAGTACATCGCACGCCAGGGCCGCAAGGGAACCAACACGGCAGGCGAGGACCTGCGCAAGGCGATGTGGTACATCGACCACTACATCAAACGCATCGAGGGAGCAAAGAAGTGATCACGAACGAGAAATACTGGGAAGTACTCCGACGAATCGACGGAGATTCTCGACGACGAATGAATCACCGTGGGGAGAAGCTCACCCACGGTAGCGAGCGAATGCATCTCATCCGCGGAGAGATCCCGTACAATCCTCTCTACATCATGCGAGAGGCTAGCCGTCTCGCCGTCGAAGCAGGAGTCCCTGACGGCGAAACTTGGTTCATCTCTGAGAACGGTGCGCACCTCGGCAGTCCCTACCAAGAGAGAAACTTCTTCGCTCTTCGTGTCTCTGACGATGCCGACGGGGACAAGCTCTGCGCTCTTGAAGTCCTTGCTCAGGTCTGTGAATACATAAGGGCTGGGAGCACAAAATGAAGTACTTGAAGCTAGCGCTCATCCTCTCTATGACTCTTCTGCCCGGTCACGCTTCAGCCGGTGACGAAGAGGAAGACCGTAAGATCACTTACAAGCAGAAGACTGAGATTGACTTTGAGGGCCTGGAGATCGAGGGCGTCCTGCAAAAGCCGCAGTCTGCTCTTGTTCTCGAGAGGAAGAAGGCGAACTTCAACCCTCTCATCAAGCTTCGAACAGACTGGAACGAAGAGATTGACCAGTCAACCGACGAAGTGAAGTGATGTTTTTGCAGACAGCAAAGCAGCTTCTCCGCGAGGAAGAGGGTCAGTCAACTGTAGAGTACATGCTCCTCATCAGCGTGATTGTCATCGCGATCGTCGCAGCTGCATATGTATTCATCGATCCCTTCAAGCAGGGAGTGCAGGACTTGGCGAACGATGTGAAGAAGATCCTTTCCGACGGCAAGATCGGAAGAGTGGGAACGACAAGATGAAACGCAGGAAGCTTGTAGACATCCTCTTCGAGGACGCAATACCGGGAGACGCACCGCCTGACAAGCAGGTGCATGTCTTCGACTTTGACGACACTCTCGGTCTCACGGTCAACGCGAACGGCGTGATGCTCTACAATGACGGTTCTCCCGCTCACAAGACAGAAGCCGATGTCAAGCAGTGGCTCTCTTCCCTCGGGGTCCCCATGAGCGCAATCCTCCCACCAGGTATCGTACCGATCCCTGAGAGAGAAAACGGGATGGCGGTGTACCTCAACTCGTCCGGCCTGGGCAGGGTCCAGAAAGCTTTCCCGCCTGCCAAACAGGGAGTGACCACAGGTTTCGCGGACAAGGTCAACCAGCCAGGAGAGACGATACTCATCGACTTCACTCCTTCATCGGGCACCGACACGGAAAACACCCAGCCCATCGAGCCGACTGTCAACAAGCTGAGACGAGCAAACGCCCAGGGGTCTGACACGATAGTCATCACTGCGAGGAAGGCTGACGGTGTCGGCACCGACTTTCACGGAAATCCCGTGCCCGCCACTAACTCCCAGGACATGGAGCAGTTTCTTTCGAGACTGGGAGCAAAACCCACTGACGGGGTGATGGGGGTCACTGGTCAGAACAAGGGTATCGCAATCATCAAGAAGTACTTGAGTGAACCCGGCGGCTCTCCTGAAGAAGTCCATTTCTACGACGACCTGGAAAAGAACACGAAAGAGGTCGAAGCCGCGGTGGCATCGAAGGTACCTTCGGAACTTCACATCTACGGTCCTGGTGAGTTTGCTCACGATGAAGCGAGCCCAGAGTTTCCGAACAAGTCATATGAGGGCTCCGATGAGGACCTTGACCCTCGTGGAATTTCTGAAAACAGAAGACTCGAGGACGACATGATCATGGAGAGGTGGAGCTACCTCGCGGGGATAAAGAGATGAACGAAGCAAAGAAAAATAAGGGACTCTGGCACAACATCCGCGCTAAAAGAAAGCGCGGAGAGCGTCCGGCTCGTCCGGGAGAAAAGGGCTACCCAAAGACTCTCGATATCGGTGAGGCCGCGCTGCGCTCAATCATCAGGAGAGAGCTCATTCGGGAGTGGGGTCTCATCCATGCGACGATGTCGGGTAATGCCATTAAAGGCCTGATGACTGTTCTTGCTGATATGTTCGGTCCCACGACAACGCAGCGTCTTGAGAGGACAGGCGACGACAAGATCATCGATCGTTATCACTCTTTCTTCGGTATGCTTCACACTCTCCCAGAGTACCGGATGGTCTGGGAGAACTACAAGCAGGCGCAGAGGAGTCATGCGAGCATGGACCCTGGCTCTGACTACGCTCGTGACCCGAACCACCCTATCGGAAAGGCTTTCGAGAACCTGAAGAGTAAGGTCCTCGGGAAGCTTGACGAGCTTGAGAGGACCCTCTCACCCGAGACAAAGGACATCTGGAAGAGAGAGCTTGACGAGCAGCGGTACCTCTTCAGGAAAGTGTTCGAGGACTGGGCTCGGGGTAAGATGACGACGGGTCGCGTCCTCACGATACTCGATTCGAGGGGGACAGTCGAGTCTCGGCGTCGGAGACGCTCCATTTCCGAAGCCGGTGAGATGGTCGCCGGGAGGGACCTCGAGCAGCTCCAGACGACAGAGTTCATCACTGCCCTTGAGACTGCGGACATGGATCTCGAGGAAGCGGGCTGTCCAGAGGACTCTGACGCTCGAGTCTTAGCGTTCGAGGCGATGGAGATGATCGAGAAGGGTCGGGAGAGGCCGGGTTACAGTGTCACGATGATAGTGCCCATTGCCCAGCAGGCGATCGATGCGATCAGGTCCTGTCCACACGTCGACAAGTACGTCGCCCAGAAGGTGGCCAATGACCTCGAGATTGCGTTGGCTCGCTCTCAAGAGGTTGATAGATACTAATAGCGGCATCTACCCATCGCTGCAATCCGCAAGCTCCGCCAAAGTGCTATAGCTCACCACAGGGAAGACGCGGTTCACGGATGGGTCTGGTGCTCTTTTTCTAAAACTTTCAAAAAGATGTGTCCGCCGGGTCCAGAATGAATTAAAGGATCATGGAGGCCAAAATGGACATCAACATTGCCAAGCCCCTCGCGGACCTGATTGTGGCCGACCTGCGACCCCACTGCCACCGCGCCGAGGTCGCAGGTTCCGTCCGGCGGATGAAGGCAAACGTGAAGGACATCGAGCTCGTGGTTCAGGTCCGGGACTGGGAGCCTGCATTCCGAGCCCTCGAGAAGTGGGGCTACTTCATCAAGCCCGGCTGCCCCGAGGTCACTCCCTGGGCTCCGAAGGCGAACGCCCGCTACCTCCGCATGATGCTCAACGACGGGCTCAAGCTCGACCTCTTCATCACCTCGGCCGAGAACTGGGGCGCCCTCTTCATGATGCGGACGGGCTCCGGCGTCGGTCCCGACGGCAATCCCTACGAGGGCTTCGTCCCCGGCATGTTCTCCCGGTGGAAGAAGGTCTCCGGCGGTGGACGGATGCTCGGCGGACACCCGACGCTGCCCGACGGCCGAAAGGTGATCGTCCGGGAGGAGTCCGACTACTTCCGCGTCTGCGGCGTCCAGTGGGTCGATCCCCAGGACCGGGTATCCCGCTCCGCCATCAAGGCAATCCCACGATTCAACCTTCAGCAAGTCCCCATGGAGTTCAAGTGAACGACAACGAGCAGTGGTTTCACGACGTCACCGAGAACGTATACTATCGAGTGAGGAAATTCGAGCACTCGACGAAGCGAGTGATGGAGGAGTGGCTCTGCTCTAGCGGTGACCGCTGGTACCTCGACCCGGGCCTGACGCGAGCAACCTTCCTCCGCGATCACATCCTCACGCCCTGTGAACCAGTGCCAGGAATGCTATCTCGCTGAGTCACTTCCTTCCCGAGTCTGATATTTAGACTCGAGGTAAGATGCATGGCTCTCGTAGGCACAGTATCAGGTAGCAACGGAACTTCCACTACAGCAATATCGGGATCTCTCATCATCGCAGATGAGCCGAGCTCAAGATTTCCGACTCTGTCTTCTATCGGATCAGGAGTAAAACTCTTTGTCTCTGGTGCAAAGACATTGACTGGGGCAGACACACCCGTAGCTGTCTTCGGCGGCGATACCTTCGTCTCCGGCGCTTTCGGCACGGACTCCTACATCCAGATGAAGCCGGTCGGCACCCTCCTGATCCCAACCAACACCACCGCGAGCTACATCTACACGTCCGGCTCCACCAACGACCTCTACTTCACCCAATACCAGCCGGGCACGGGTTATACCAACACGACCCGCCTCCGCTGGTTGGAATCAGGTCTCAGCACGGGCCTCCTGGCGGGTGGTACGCTCTCCTCGACCTCTGGGTCGACCACCTACAACATCAACTCGGGTTCCGGACTCATAGTCACCTACAACGCTCACGGTAGCTCCACGGCTGATGCCAATGAACCCTATCCTACGATAACCCGAGTCTCGTGGCCCGCTCTCACCGGTCAAGCCCTTCCTTCCCTCTCCACGACGCAGATCACCTACATCGCGATGGACAGCACAGGAACTCCCTTCCTGAAGTCGATCCCGTTCACTAACGGCGACTACAACGACTACATCGTCCTGGGTAGGATCCTCCACACCGACAAGGTGGGAACGAACGGAGCTGTGAACCAGCCCTTGGTCTCGTACGGTCTCAACCAGTTCCGAGGAGACTTCGTCCGTGCTTTCGGTCCCATCAAGCTCAGCGGTCACACGCTTTCTGCGAACGGAACACAGGGACTTCAGAAGGATGCAGGTGATTCCTACGCTGAGGGTCGAAACTACAGCGTTGACCCCGATAGCCCGAACTACGTCTCCTCCACAACAGACACAGCACAGACCACCTCGAAGATATTCTATGAGTACGTCAATGCGTCAGGCGATGACGTCATCCTCAACAACGGAAATGTCGGATATTCTGTCCTCGACTTTGCCCAATACAACAATGCCGGCACCCTGACGACGGTTGGCACCGGAAACAAGTACACGATCCAGCGCGTCTACTGGTTTCCGAACTCTGTTAATCGCGCATTCTACGTCTACTACGGTAGCACGATCTACTCCACTCTGTCTGATGCCCAGGCAGGCATCGCCACCGAAGTCTTCACTGAGGGCAAAAACACCCGAGATGCAGCGATATTCTTAGGCTACGTCATCGTCAAGGGTACAGGCCTAGACTTTACAGATCCAACTACATACAGGATCGTGCAGGCTGGTTCATTCCGCGCTGTGGCATCTTCTGGTGCCGGTGCAACAGGAACACCTGGCGGCTCTGACACTTACGTCCAGTTTAATGATGCGGCAGTCTTCAACGGAACCAGCGACTTCAGGTTTGTGAAAGGGACAGGAACTGCTCTAGTTGCAAATCTTGTGGTCACAGGATCTTCTGCTGGCTCGCTTGTCTCATCGGGAACTTTCCAGGTCAAGAGCGGCGCAGGTGCCGTGGTCGCTAGCGTCTCCACGGGTGGTGTCATCAGTGGATCCAGCGACCTACAGATTGGTGGAAACATCACTGGCTCAAATTTGAGTCTAACTGGTGACCTTGCAGTCGTAGGAGGCGACATCACAACGACTGCAACGACTTTCAATTTGCTAAGCTCACCAACTACCCTAAACATAGGTGCTACCGGTGTTGGAGCAGTTACAGCTTTCGGAAGGGACATCGACATTGGAACGGCAGGAAAGATCCGCTTTGGCACTGCGCAGCAGCTTACAATGTTACACAACGGTAACGGCGCAGTAACGAATACTGCTGGTCAGTTCCTGATGCAGCAGCAAGCTGTCAACAGCAGAATTGAGCTCCAGACAAGCGGCACGACAGGCGCTGGTATGTTTAGGGTGAGGAACGTGACCACCAACGCCTCGAGCTTCAGAGATCTGTTCGAGGTGAGAAACGATGGAACCATCCTCATCGGTTCCGCATCTGCTGGCCCGACGTTCCTTGGAAGCACGACCATCAGCAATGACCTCTTCCTCAGCACGGGAATAGTCGCTGTAAACACCGACGCCACCGACATCCAACTCGTGTCGAGCGGTAACGCAACGATCAAGCTCGACGCGAATAACAACGGGGCGGGACACTTCTTCGCCGTCAGGGACTTCAACAACGTGAACCAGTTCAGGGTCACTGAGACAGGAAACGTCGACATCCAGGGAGACGTAACGATCACGGGATCTGTACTCACCACGACGACAACGACGACGTTCAACCTCCTCAATACTGTGCTGACCGGGACCCTCAACATTGGCGGTGCAGTGACGAATGTCTTCTTGGGGTCACCCACCTCAACAGGCACTCTAGTTGGAGATCTTGTGGTCAATGGTAGAACCTCCTTCGGCGGGGTGGTCGAGAGACTTTCCAACTCTGTCGGCAGCACAGGAGTAACCGGGTTCGATCTGCTGGCGCAGTCGGTCTTCTATGTCAACAACCCAGCCGGTAACGTAACTGCGAATTTCACCAACGCGCCGACTACCAACCTGAGAGTAATCACTCCCACAGTGATCCTCTCACAATCTGCGACGCCCAGAGTCGTAAATGCCGTGCAGATCGACGGAGCTGCGCAGACGATAAATTGGGCGAACAACGTCGTTCCGACGGGCACTGCGAACAAACAGGACGCGTTTGGATTCAGCCTCATCAGGTCGGGATCTGCCTGGAAAGTTCTTGGGCAGATGACGACATACGGATGATCAGATGCTTGGTAAAATGTCTTCTTTCTCGGGTCCGATTTCGCCGAACCCAAAATCGAGAGTAGCCTACCGTTACTATCGATTTTCTGTCACAAAGGTTCGAGATTACACGCAGGATCTGCCCACTTGGCCGATCGGAATGGTTCAGGTATCTGAGGTCGAGCTGTTCTATGCTGGAACTTCGATTGGAATCACAGGAGCAACGTGCACGAATCCAGGTGGGTACAATCCGGTCGGCGAAGAACCCACCAAGGCTAATGACGGCCTGATCGCTACCAAGTGGCTAGACCAGAGCGGCAATGGGGGATCCACCGGTGCGACCAAGTCGTGGAAGCTTGTGATCGATTTTGGAGCTAGCACGAAGAAAATTGCAGACTCCCTCAGGTACGCCACAGCAAACGACGTGGACGGCAGAGATCCCGTCCAGTGGACTTTCGAGGGTAGCGATGACAGCACAAACTGGACCACGCTGCACACACAATCAACCGATGCCTCAATAACCACAAGCCGCCAGACTTTCACACAGCTCTTTTACTTCACGGTGTGACATGTTTGGAAAGATGTCATCGTTCTCAGGCCCAATATCAAGCACACCGGCGAGGTATGTTGTCACAAGAGGGCTTCGCGTTCACCTTGATGCGGGAGACTCAAGAAGCTACCCAGGGACGGGAACGACTTGGACTGACATCTCGGGTCAGGGGGTCAACTTCACACTCAGAAATTCTCCGACATACTCAAGCGCTAATGGCGGCATCCTCACATTCAACTCTGGCAGCTATCAGTACGCCGATACAGCAACGAACTTGGGTGATCTCAACACTTTCACGATAGAGGCTTGGATGCGCTGGGACGGAAATCCTGCAGCAGGCACCAACGCAGTCATCACGAATCTATACGATGGCGTCAGCAAAGTGAACTTTGCGTTGGGAGCTGCTGCACCTCTGTCATCGACAGTACGTGCCGGATTCTTCGATGGTGCGTGGAGGAACGTGGCAACTGGGCACACACCCGTTCTCGGAAACTGGGTTCACTACGCAGGCACCTACGATGGCAGCACTGTGACTCTCTATGTCAATGTCGTAACGACCTACACGCTGAGCTATTCGGGGACTCCGCAGTCGGGTGGCGCAATCAGAATAGCCCGACGCTGGGATGATGTCGACAATGTCAGCACAAACTTCACACACGGTGCGATACCTGTCGTGAGAATCTACGACAGGGGACTGTCCACCGCAGAAGTCACACAGAACTTCAACGCGCAAAGATCGAGATACGGAGTCTAGGATGTTCTCACGAACTTCATCATTTGCTGGCTCTCTTGCACCCCGAAACGTGTCAAACCAGACATTCCAATACTTCGTCCTGACGTTCAACTACTCGACCGCGACGATCACCAAGACGACCAACGTCACGGGCAAAGTATTCTACCATCCAACAACGAGAGGCTTCTAGTGGTCGAGATTGTTCAGAGTTTATGCTCAAGGCTATACCGCTGTTGTAAAGACAGCGTCATAAATTATCATTGAACATGAAGAAGGGCGACCTCGTTAGACTTGTGAAGAGAATCCCGTTGCCCCAGTTCGTAGATGAAGACATCGGAAAGTGCGCGATTGTGACCCATGAGTCGAAGGAGTTCGGCTCAAAGAGAGATTGGGTCGTGATACTGTTGGACGGTCAGTTCCGCCTGGAGGCTGTCCACAACCTGGAGAGACTCGATGCGCAGGACTGAGCACATCCGGATCGCCTTCTTCAAGGGCGACAAGAAAGAATGGCACCACCGCTTCATCCGCTGGTGGACTAAGAGCCCGTACTCCCACGCAGAGATCGTCATCGAGGGCGACACCTGGGTCTCCATCTCACCCTTCCTCTTCACTCGTGTCGCAGCAAGGGTCCGAACCCAAGTGCCGCCGGGCGACTGGGACTACCTCGAGTTCCGCATCACCCCGGAAGAGCTCCGCGCCCTGAAGGACTTCATCTCGGAGACCACCGGTGACGGCTACGACTGGCCCGGCATGCTCCTCTCCCAGGTCCTGCCCTTCATCATCAAGGGCAAGGGCAAGTGGTACTGCTCCTCCTGGATCGCCCACGCCCTCAGCCACGCCGGCATCGTGAAGTGGAAGAAGCTCGGCATCTACGAGTTCCCGGACCTCCATCCGGGCAAGCTCTACGAGATCCTGGAACAGCTGGCTGAGCTTCCGAGGGATGACACCAGTGACTCTCTGGTGAACCCTCCTTGATGGTAAGGTATATCCTTATCCCAAAACCTCGAGTAACTCAGAAATCAACTGGTGATCCCCGTGAATAACCCAGATTCTAATCCTAAACCTTCCCCAAACCTGGACCTCCGGAATGTCGACTGCATGGAGCTCCTCGCCTCCCTTCCCGAGGAGAGCGTGGACGTGATCATCGCGGACCCGCCCTACTTCGAGATCGTGGGGGACGACTGGGATCACCAGTGGAAGGACGAGACCGAGTACCTCTCGTGGTGCGACGCCTGGGTCCGACAGTGCTCGGTCGTCCTGAAGCCCGGCGGTGCCCTCTATGTTTGGGGGACGACCAAGACCGACACTTTCCTGCGCTTCAAGCTTGGGGTCATGAACCACCAAGCGAAGCTCGAGTACCGTAACTGGCTCATCTGGTCCTACGACTGGGGCGGGCGCACCAAGAAGACATGGCCCCGTAAGCATGAGGACTGTCTCATGTACTCGAAGGGTCCCGATGTTCGATGGTACCCCGAGAACGTGGAGGTGCCCCGAAAGGTGACGAAGAACTTTCGCACAGGTGAGGACTTCGCTCGCGGAAAGGTGCCCACAGACGTCTGGCAGCAGAACAACCACACCACGAGTCGAGAGTACTGTGGCTGGCACCCGACCCAGAAGCCTGTGGCTCTCCTGGAGAGGATGGTCCTGGCTCACACCCAACCTGGAGACGTGATCCTCGACCCATTCTCTGGTTCTGGCTCCACCGCGATTGCGGCTCTGAAGAATGAAAGGCGCTTCGTCGGCAGCGAGAAGGACACCTACTACTTCAACAAGTCATTGGAGAGAATCAACGATCTCGTTGAACACTACGCTGCTACTCCCTAGAGTAAGACATGGAAGAAAGGCTCCACCCAGTGGGCTCTCTGGTACAGTACCGAGAATCAGCGAGCAAAATGGCGTACGCAATTGTCATCAAGTCTGAATCGGGCTGGCGGGGACGCAGCGACCATGACATTTTCAACCCAGAAACACAGCGGATCTCATATGGATGGCAAGCGTGGGAGCTCCATGAAGTCAAGGAACCCTAAACCCGGGACTCTTGTCGAGGTGAAATGCAGTCACTTGGGCGGTGACAGGGTCACACTCGGCTTCATGGACGACAGGGAAGAAGAGATCTTGATTCCTATCGGTGCGCATGCCGTCATCATCGGTGAGTGGCAACGACCCTGGGACAAGTTGGACCCGGTCCCTCTCATATCATGCGAATACGGAGTGGGCTGGCTCTTTCCAGACGAGATAGAGACGATCCATGAATAGATTCAAAGAGGGTGACCTCGTCAGTCGTCGAACATGGGAAGATGAGACCTGTGACTGGAGAATTGTCGAGGGTGAGACATGGGTCTACCTGGGAGGATTTGAAGACGCCTGGGAGAGGTCTTTCGGTGATTTCTTGGCCCCTTTCGGAAGCATCGTGAGGGCGCCCGTGGCATACTTCGTCGATGAAGAGGAGGCGCGAATCTTGGCGAGTATACACTCTTCCGTGAAATCAGAAAGTCATGAGTAGTGGAGAACGTATGAAAGTGTGGAGCGACCCGACGATCCTGAAGTCGATTCCCAATCCGACTGACCGGGACTACGAGATCAAGATCAAGTCACCCGAGGTGACCTTCATCGGAGTGAAGGACCAGCCAGACTTTGCCGACCTCTTCGTGACGATCTATCCACACGAGAAAGTCGTGGAGCTCAAGTCCTTCAAGTTCTACCTCCACCAGTTCAGGAACAAGATCATCTCATACGAGCGCCTCGCGAATGTCATCTACGATGACCTCATGGCGGTATACGAGCCCAATCGCCTACGTATCGTCATGGTCTTCAACCCACGCGGCGGCATCAGCTCAAAGCTTACCATCGACTCTGACTGGAAGACCCGCGGTGGTGAGGAAAAGTACAGGGACTGGGTTGGACTCGGCGAAGAGTGGTGAGCTGCGGCCGGGCGATCTCGCCGTGGTCGTGTGTCGTGATCACCTCTACGATGGTCGCGCCCTTCCTGGTACTCACGTGGTCGCCCACATCTGGCAGCAGGATCCGCCCTTTCTCGGATCTCCCGTGTGGGAGAGAATCGAGATCGAGGTCGGCTCGCACGTGCTCCTGCTTGTAAAGTCTGATTCGATGAAGTACACTGAGAAATGGATATCGAAGTGCTGGATCGTCTTCCAGGACGGCAGGGAGATCGCAGTAGATGAGAAGAACCTCGACCACGTTGGCAGTCCAAGAGGGTCAACTGCGAGTGTGGAGTGAGAAGTACTTTCGACTGACCGCTCCCAACCCGGGTTTCGAGTACTTCATCGTCCTTTGGGAAAACGGAGACGGAAAATGGACAGTGAAGTTCAGGGGCGGACAGATGGAAGAGATGAGGAGGGACGTGATCGAGGGGCTGACGCAAATCCTGGATGCGCATTCCTCATTGTCGACACCCTTGTCAAAGCAGCTCTCATCGGGTTCTTCTACATCCTCTTCGCAACAATAAGGGTCCAGCTGGGAATATGAGAATCATTGTCCCGGGCACCATCATGCGGACGAGGGTCGAGACCGAGTTTGATTCGATGGATCCGCATCGTAATGATGTCTTCTACGTTCCTGCCCGCACCAACGTGCTCGTCGTCAGTGTCTGGACAGGAACACTCTCAAACGCGACAAAGAATCATTGGGTCGAGGTCCTCTGGGATGGACTCAAGGGCTTCGTGTACGCGCCTGACTTGGAGGCTATTGATGCCGTCTCAGAGTGAGCTCCCTGTCGGACACACGTATCGAGCAATCGACAACTGGGGCTCAGAGAGAGACATCTGCTGCGTCCTCCTGAAGGTGTGCCCACCCGGTGATCAAGTCACCGGCAGCAATCACTGGCACTTCGAGGTGTGGGACGGGGAGTCCAGGATTCTCCTTAACACGTCTTACTACACTCTCGTCCCGCTTGAACAACCCGAAGACTCCCAATAGAATCAACACTGGAGATACAATGAAGTTCCACAGGTCCGGTAACATCTGGTCCCTCGCCCCCGATTCCCGAATGGACGTCCGAGACCAGCTTCCACCCGGAAACTTCACGGTGTGCAAGCATCCCCTCACCGGTGAGTACTACCTCGAGGAGAGCGAGGCTTTTATCCTTCCCAAGAAGCTCTATGGAAAGACGGAGCGCTACGGCAATCGCATCCTCGACACCTTCTCCGACCGCCAGCCCGGGACCCAGATCGGTGTCTTCCTCAGTGGGTTGAAGGGCTCCGGCAAGACCCTCCTGGCGAAGTACATCTCCGTCACTTCCGGACTCCCCACCATCATCGTCAACACCCCGTTCTCCGACGAGCGGTTCATGCGGACGATACAGGGGATCGAGCAGCCGGCCGTGGTCATCTTCGACGAGTTCGAGAAGCTCTACGACGAGGACGCCCAGGAGTCCATCCTCACCCTCTTCGACGGCGTCTACACCGCCCAGAACAAGGTGATGGTCATCACCTGCAATGACCGATACAAGGTGAAGGGCTTCTTCCACAACCGCCCCAGTCGACTCCGGTACGCCATCTCCTACGATCGACTCGACACGGAGTTCATCCGTGAGTACTGCGAGGACAAGCTTCAGGACTGCGGGAAATACCTGGAGAAGATCACCACGCTCTCGGCACTCTGTGATGACTTCAACTTCGACATGCTCCAGGTCCTCGTGGATGAGCTCAATCGATACGGCGGCGAGTTCGACGATGCCATCGAGGTCCTCAACGTGAAGCCGGCCGGCGGCAACGGCGGAGTCTTCTGGGTCCCGACAGTCACCACCCCGAAGCAGAAGGGCCGTAAGTGGAAGCCCCTCAACACGAGGTATGACGTCTCTCCCATCTACATGATCTCCAACGAGCGCTATGACAACAACGTCAGCCTCCGGCTCGAGGAGGAGGGCCTCGCCAAGAAGGTCACTGATGACGACGGTGACGAGTGGGCAGAGACCGATGACCGGATGTACCTCGAGATCCGCCAGGAGCACCTCTTCCAGGTCGACCCCAACACCGGCACCTACGTCTTCCGAGTGCAGGACTACGACACTGAGTTCGAGGTCGTCTTCACGGAGGTCCGGAAGAACGGTGGACTGGGCAATTACAATTTCAACCGAGAGGATTTCTGATGAGTCAGTGGGAAGAGAACCTTGTGACTTGGTTCTTCATGTTTGCAGCTCTCATGAGTGTCATCGCGTGGGGATCCTTGACGTGGGAGTTTGAGAAAAACTGCAAGAGCGCCTGCTATCCTGAAGAGTCCATCACTCCCCTCTACAACCTCGAGCACTCGTGCTTCTGTAGTGAGGGAAACGGAAAGTGGAGGAAGGAAGATGTTCGGTAGGATCTCGTTTGAGCTTCTGCGAATCCTTGAGAGGATTTGGAAGCGAAAGTGAAGGACTTCTTCTATGGGATCAAAGTCGGCGACTTAGTCTCCATAGAGAACGGTCCTCGATTCTGCAAGGGCCACAATGCTCTTGTAGTAGCTCTAGATGTTATTGAAGATTCGAGCGAGGACATGATCAAAGAGCCAGAGCCCAACATCACTGTCATCTGTCGTGAAGAGAGAGTGAATCTCTGGCCGGGCTGGGTGAAGAAACTGGAGGTAGAGTGAGTAAGTTTGAGAATGGTGACATTGTGCGCATCGTGCCCTGGGACTGTGAAGGCATTGAACCTCCCTACGGCTGGTCAAGCGTAGAGAACACCAGGGAGGGAACTCTCAAGTTGAAGGGTAAGAAGAAGATTGTCGCAAACATCAATGCTCTCGTCGTAGAGAGAGTCGAGTCGCCCGCGGTGACCCTCACTGAGAACAAGATAGAGAATCGAGTGTACTACTGGTGCATGTCAGAGGCAGGTCGTCTTCTGGTAGACTCTCGCTTTGTCGAGGCCGTCAGCTCTTAATCTGAATTTTCGTCAGTCTCTACGCGCGAATAACATAGATAGAGGTATGCGTAAAATACTTCTATCACTTTTGTTCCTCACGCCAACGCTGGCCCAGGCATCAGGTTTTTGTGAAGTCAATGATCCTGGTTCATCAGCTTTTATTCGTAACGAATACGTTGAGTTCGGCATCGGCTCCGAGGGCGCTTTCGGAGAGGGCGGTTACCCTTCTGGATGGCACTACCGGTCGAACACAGGCCAACTCGGTTTCGTGGCGAACCCGCAGCGGAACGGCTGGTCGAGCTACTACGGTGACTTCTTCTCACCCGGCTCTCCTCTCGAGGGCTGGGGCGTTGAGTTCAACGGGGTCGCATACGACAACACAAACGGCTGGACGAATGGCATCGCAGGCTCCCTCGGAGACCCCGCATGTGAGGTCGATATCTGCGGAAACCTCGGCGGTGCGGTGACATGGACCGGCGCGGTGGGAGACCTCGGGGTAGAGACCCAGTACGGTGTCGTCAATGACGAGGTCTACGTCGTGATGACTGTCACCCTCACCAACAACGGCTCATCGACCCTGTCGGACGTCTACTGGTTCAGGAACGTCGATCCTGACAACTCTGTGATGACGACATACGACTACTCGACCACGAACACCATCATCTCGCAACCTGACTCATCCACCGATCTTGCCTCAGTTAGGGCGACCGGGGGAGATGGCGCGGATCTCTACCTCATCGCCTCCGACAGTCGTGCAAGGGTCACCCATGGTGGGTTCTTCAACACCGATGCCTCGGACATCTGGAACGGCTCAGGATTCTACTCCACAGTGGGATCTTCGGTCTCCGATGATGCGGCGATCTCGCTTGCGGTGAGCCTCGGTGATATGGCTCCTGGGCAGTCCGAGACATTCAGGGTCATCTACACCCTTGACGAGACTGCGGTCTCCGCTGCAACGGACTGCGCCGAAGCCCCTGTTGAACCGGATGCGGACGGCGACGGAATCCCAGACTCCTCCGATTCCTGCCCATCCGATCCGTATGACGACGCAGATGCCGACGGTGTCTGCGGTGATGTTGATGCCTGCGAAGGATACGATGACCTCGCTGATGCGGACGCTGATTACACGCCAGATGGCTGCGACTCTTGCCCGTCAGACCCATACGATGACGCTGACGGTGACGGAGTCTGCGGAGATGTGGATGTCTGCGAGGGCTACAGTGACCTGGTGGATTCCGACTCAGATGGCATCCCGAATGGTTGCGATGCCTGCAAGTATGACGCAGACAATGACTCCGATTCCGATGGCGTCTGTGCTGAGAACGACATCTGCCCCGGCTCAGATGACCGCATCGACACTGATGGTGACTACACCCCCGACGGTTGCGACACCTGCCCATTCGATGCACTCGGTGACAGTGATGCGGATGGTTCATGCGACTCCGACGATATCTGCCCGGGCGCTGATGACACACTCGATACTGACAGTGATGGCATCCCGAATGGTTGCGATGCCTGCCCGGCGGACTCAGCCGATGATTCCGACGGTGACGGATCCTGCGATTCTGCAGATATCTGCCCGGGCGCTGATGACACGGTAGATTCGGACGAGGACGGCCTCTCAGATGACTGTGACACCTGCCCGCTCGATGAGCTGAACGACATCGACGGTGACGGGACCTGCGGTGACGAGGACATCTGCCCCAATGACTCCCTCGATGATCGGGACGGCGACGGAGCCTGTGAATCACTGGACGTCTGCCCGCTCGATCCAAGCGACGATGTCGATGGTGACGGAGCATGTGCCGACACCGATCCATGCGAGTTCGATGCTGACAACGACATCGATGCCGACGGAATCTGTGGTGATGTCGATGCCTGTCCGGATGATGCGACAAACGACGCTGATGAGGACGGGCTCTGCGGTCTATCTGACAACTGCTCGGATGCCTTCAACTCCGACCAAGCAGACATCGACGGAGACGGTCTTGGTGATATCTGCGATCCAGACGCCGACGGAGACGGGGCTGACGATGTGACCGACAACTGTCCAGGTCTCTCCAATGACCAGTCCGACGTTGATGGAGACGGAGTCGGTGATGCATGTGATCCTGTCGATGACAGGCCAATCGATACAGGAGATTCTGGTGACAGCGGTGTGGTGATCGACACGGGCGACAGTGGCCACGATACCTCGATCGATACCGGTTCCGATTCAGCCGTTGATAGTGCCGACGAGACTGGCGCCCCACCGGTCGATGACACGGACGAGAATCCCGCTCCGAAGGGGTCATATGTCCCGGGCGGCGGTTGCTCCACGACCGGCGGCGGTGGAAGCGGAAGCCTCATTCTCATGACCCTCGGCGCGGTGCTCGCCTCAAGGCGGAGGGGCCTCTTCTCTTTCCTCCTCGGATTCCCGCTCCTGATGGGAGCTTCTGGGGGTGAGGTCCCCGAGATGAGTGTGGTGCCCCTCCCACCGAGGGGTGAGTCGAGGTTCCTCGGAGATGAGACTGCCATCGTCGGTGGTGTGGTCACCGATCCCCTCTCCTACATCAACCCGCAGGGTGACGAGGTCGTGGTCATCGATGACGTCTACTGGGGCTGGACGACCAATCGTTACACTTTCGAGCACTTCTCTGTCGACTTCGGCGTGCCAGCATCCATCGCTAACGATGGAGTAGTTCGCCTCGGTGATGTCTGGGGCGGTCTCCGCGTGAACTCGAAAGCCTTCAGTGTCGATGGCCTGGGAGCCTACGGCGATGTGTCGTTGGTTGCTCCCACCGGAGTAGGACTCGGTGTCTCACATCCTGGGTGGGCAACGACACTCGAAGCAGGAGCCGAGGCCCAGTTCGGTAACGTCGGGGGGCTCCTCGGGGCTGGTTTCATGGTCTACCCGAAGGTCGATCTCGAAGGATACGAGCTTGGATCCGGGCCCTACATCACGGCGGCAGGATCTTATTCAGTCGGCGACTTCACGATTGGAGTAGACTCGCAGGCGTTTCACAACCTTGGAGAGTCGCCTGTCTCATCTCTCTTCATAGGGTCTTCACTGGAGTGGACTGTCGGCAACTTCTCGATTGGCGGTGCACTGAGCAAGGGTGTCATTCGTCAACCTGGCGATGGAGATTGGCAGGCAACAATGCAGATTACTTTCGGTCCCTCAGATGAGGAAGAGGAAGACGCTACTCCCGAAGTTTCGCCCCAGACCGCATGTGAGTGTAAGGTTCAGGAAGAACCGCTCCAGCCCATCGTGATAGTAGTCCCGGCGAAGCCTGATGTCACCTTACCTCCGAAGCAGGAGGTCGGAATCGGTTTCCTTCCAGGCGACACGAAGCTCAACACTAAGGCCCGGGCGACACTCGACGGTGTCTGGACGGTCCTTAATCTTCGACCGGGATACGGCGTGAAGGTCGTCGGATACGCGGACTCCTCGGAAATGGAGTTCAAGCACCCTGAGGAACTCTCACGGGAAAGAGCGAAGGTCGCTGCTGACTACCTCATCGGCAAGGGTGTCGATGCGGGGCGCATCTCCATCGAGGGTAAGGGAGACACGGCACCGCTCGACACCTCCGGGACTCCCGAGGGGCAGGCCCTAAACCGAAGGGTCGAGTTCGTCGTCGTTGTCGCCGCCAAGCCGGCTCAGTAGGGCATCGATCCGGTCGATTGAAGAGGCTGCACCACCGACCTCCTCCTTCGCCTTCTTCATGTCCTCCTCGAACTTGCCCACCTTTCCCTCGAGGGCCTTCACGGCGGCGATGGTTCCCGCCGTCACTGCGACCGCCGCTGTAGCAGTTGCAGCAGCTTTTGAACCAAAGATCGAAGCGAGCTTTGCTTGAACAGCACTGAAACCTCCCATCGTTGAAGCTGCGACCGCACCACCCACTGCAGCGATTGTGCCAACTGCTGCAACAGTCGCCATTTCAGGTGACATCCCAAAGTAAATTTCTTCCTTTGGAGCAGGGGCAGGAACCGCTGTTGCTGCTGTAGAGACTGTTGTCGGATTTGTAACAACAGTCTTGACTGGAGGAGTCTCAACTACAGCGGGAGGAGGCTCTGGTTCTAAGGGTAGTTCCACCCTCTTCTTGACAGTGTGCTTTATCTCCTTGACCTCTGTCTTCTCCTCAACATGTTTCTCGACTTCCTTGACTGTTGTCTCGTCTGCGGGCGGACGAATGATGACGCCCGCCTCTATCACGCAATCAGTGTCACTTAAACGTGGGTCGTCTATTGTGACAATCTCACCGGATTTGATGAAACAAGGATCAGCCATTCTTCTTGGCTCGGCCACGCTTCGGAGCGGGCGTCGGCTCTGGAGCTGGTGTGGGTGCAGGCGCGGCCTTCGCTTTTGCCCTGGGTTTCGGCTTCTCGTCTGTGGGCGGCTCTGGCGCAACCTTGCCGCCCGCGAGGAGGATCTCGAGCTTGGTTTCGATCTTGGCGAGCTTCGCCTTCAGCTCTCCAACCTGCTCGAGGAGGTCCTCCTTCGCCTGCAATGCCGCCTCGAGCTTCACTTCAAGAGCGGCCACTCTCTCCTTCAGGTCGTCCTTGAACTCGTTCTTCTCCTTGCGGTCGAGGAGACGCTCTTCCTTGCTGTCCTTGCGGAGGTTGTCCTTCTCCTTGAAGTTGAGGTCAGCCTTTTTCTTGTAGAAGTCCCAAGCGTACTTGCCGAGGGCGCCTGAGATAGCGAGACCGAGCACGGCCCAGATGTTGCCGCCTCCTGCGGCGCTAATGATGTCTGCTGCGTTATCCATCGACGTCATCCTTTGGAACGTTCGCTTTTGTTCCGAAGTAGTATGCGAACACCATCAGCGTGATGTCCTTGATGAAGGTGAGAAGTTCCTTGCTCTCAGCTGGGTCGAGAATGTTAGCTGTGGGTCCCGCGATGATCTTGTCAGCGATCCAAACTCCAATGATGAAAGCAAACATCGAAGTGACAAACTGCGTGAGAGCCTTGTGCTCCTTCTTTTCACGCTCGAAGATCTTCTTCACTATCCACTGAATGCCGCCGATGATGAGACCGCCGAGAACGATTGCCCCGAATGTTGTTGGGACTGTGTCATACAGGCTCGGGTAAATCTTGTCGCCATCCTTGTCAAGCGCGATAGTTTGCGATTTTGCATCAGCAACTTCAACGAGATTTGCACCAGTCGAGGATCCCTCGACAACAGGCGCGGCAGCTTCATCAGCGGGAGGCGGTTCAACGAGCTCGCCAGTCGTGTCTAACGGATCCATATCTGCTCCTTGGGCAACCGATCATTCTAGCGTTGCCTCAACTAAGTAAACATTTCTTTGCAAAAAGGTCCCCAGCCTATTCCAATTTGTGCTCTAATGTGTTATTATCATAATGTAAGGAGGAATCATGGAAGTCCTGGACATCCTGGAAACTCTCGAGGCGGACGGCGGCCGGAACGCAAAGGGCGCCGTCATGGAGGAGAATCGCGGCAATCCGCTCCTCCACCGCTTCTTCTCGCTTGCCTTCGATCCCTGGAAGAACTGGGGCGTGGCCAAGTACGATCGCCCGAAGGCGCCCGGCACCCGGGGTCACGGCGATGACCTGGTCACCGAGTTCCTCGATCTCCTGGTTCGCCTCGACAAGCGGGAACTCAAAGGTAACGCAGCCAAGAAGGCGGTCTCCGATCTCATCCAGTCCGGTGACGGGGTCGCCCAGAAGTGGCTCGAACGCCTCCTCTGGCGGAACCTCCGCTGCGGGGTCTCGGTGACCACGATCAACAAGCTCTGGCCGGGCACGGTGGTCCCATTCGCGGTGGCTCTCGCCGGCACTCTCCCCACCAAGGGAGTCAACGGAAACTTCGTCTTCTCCGAGCCGGTGACCTATCCCGTCCGAGTCGAGGCGAAGCTCGATGGCCTCCGAGTGGTGGCGGTGAAGTCCAAGAGTGAGGTCACTCTCTACACTCGCAATGGCACGGTGCTCGAGACTCTCCCCCGCATCAAGGCGGCAATCGAGTCCCTCTCCTCCGATGATTTCGTCCTCGACGGCGAGGCCATGGGTGAGGACTGGAATGAGTCGGCCTCGGTGGTGATGTCGGCCAAGTCCAAGAAGGACGACTCGACCATGTGCTACCACGTCTTCGATTGCGTTCCCCTCACTGACTGGCAGGCCCAAAGGACCGAGCTCACCTACGAGCAGCGTCTGGCAGACCTGGTCACCATCATCGGGGCTGGCCCAATGCTCTCCCAGGGTCCCTTCCGGTACGTGAAGGCGAAGACCTGCGCAAATGAGGATGAGCTCCGAGAGTTCTACTCGACCTGCCTCGACGCCGGCTACGAGGGTGTGATGCTCAAGGACGTCAAAGCCAAGTACCAGTGGAAGCGCTCCTCGGCCATCCTCAAGCTCAAGCCGGTGGCCACCGAGGAGGGTGTGGTGGTCGGCTGGTACGAGGCGTCAAAGGCCACGAAGCGGGCAGGCCAGTTCGGTGGATTCAAGGTCCTCACGCCCAATGGCGTGGTTACCCGGGTCGGTGGTGGATACTCCGATCGACTCAAGACCGAGGTGAACTCGGCGCCTGATTCCTACATCGGTCGGATCGTGGAATGCGAACACCAGCCCCCGTTCACCCCGGATGGGAAGCTCCGCTTTCCCGTATTTTGCCGCTTCCGAGACCCCTCTGATGTGGACCCCAAGGTCCTCGCCGCTTACGACACCTGGAAGGAGAAGGCTTGAGCTACGAAATCATCTACTGCGACCCACCGTGGGACTACAAGGGACAGGTGCAGCACACCGGTCGTGGAGGTCCCACTTCAGGCGGAGCAAAGAACCACTACGGGACTCTCACTCTCGATGACCTCAAACAGTACAACGTGGCGGAGCACTGTGCTCCCGACTGCCTACTGTTTCTCTGGTCGACGTCGCCCCACTTGGACCAGGCGATTGACCTGATGAAGTCGTGGGGATTCCAGTGGGCGACCGTTGGTTTTGCCTGGGACAAGCAGAAAGTCAATCCGGGCTTCTACACGATGTCCCAGGTCGAGCTCTGTCTTATCGGAAAGAAGGGTAAGATACCTCAGCCACGAGGTTCTCGTAATGTGAGGCAATTCCTCTCTGAAAAGCGCAGGGAGCACTCTGCGAAGCCCCTCGAGGTGAGAAGTAGGATCGAGCAGATGTTTCCGACGCAGCGAAAGCTTGAACTGTTTGCGCGTGAGAAGGCACCGGGCTGGGACGTGTGGGGTGATGAGGTCGTTTCTGACATCGAGATCAACGTGAAGGAGTGAGAATGATCGATCGTTTCATCAAGTTCAAGGAACCAGTCGTCATTGAAGATTACTTCGAGAGTGGGAGGCTGGTGAAGAAGGGCGGCATCATCTTCCGAAGTCACGTTGTCATGACTGACGGTCGACACTTCGCGATCTCTGACGCCCAGCACGGCAACGGAATGTTCACCATCAATGAGACTCTTGTCTTCCCGTGTGACGAGAGCGGAACTGTCACTGAATGGATTGAGGCCCGCGACTGGGGAGGCCGTGACAAGCGCACAGAAGAGGTTGTCAACGAGATGAATCAGCTCTAACAACTCCGCTGTCCTGCGCAGAGGCAGCACTGTCGGCAGGAGCATCACTGGCTACTGCCGATCCTGCAGCGAGAGCAACTGAGAGTCCAGCAGCCTGAGCAGCCTTTTTAGTGACTTCGATGCCGCCCATAATCGTCTCTTTGATGGCTTCGAAGAAAGATGAAGCTTTCTTCATGATGTCCGAGATCAGGGCCGAGGCTACACCCGCTTCAGCAAATGCTCTTGCAAATGCTCTAGAAGCCTCTACTATTGACTCTGCGACTGCAGCTCCTATGTGCGCTCCCTTTGCAGCAGAAAGAACGCCCTCGGTCGCGGCGAGTCCTGCGTGAGCTGCCTGAATCGCTCCGATAGCCCCCTGGACGCTATAGACTGCGAGGATACACGTTACTGCAAGATCGATCAGCTTTGCTACTTTTGTGAAAGCTTCTTGTCCCGCTGGTGAGTCTGCGTAAGCTTTGTAAGCATCAATTCCTCCCACGTCTCCCATTGCGCACAGAAGAAGAAACAGGGCTTTCACAATTTTTGTATAGAAGCTTTCGATCATGTGATGACCTTTCTCGTAGAAGGATTCTCCCGCAGCCTCTACTTTTGCAGCCCACGCAAGCCCACCAGACTGTTCAGGTTTGCCGAACTTCGATGCGAGCTTGACGTAACCTTTGACGATGAGAGCTATTGCCTTTGCGGCCCACTTTCCGAGCGTGGGGATCGAGAGACCGAGCCCTAAAGCAAGAGCGACAACTGCTTCACTCTTGTCTTCTATCTTGTCTTCAATCTTATCGAGAGCAGCATCAACTTGGCTCTCCAAAGATCCAAGTCCGCTGAGCTCTCCAGCAGCTTCAGCTCCTGCGCTCGCGCCGTCATCAGCTGCCTGTTCGATTATGAGCCATTCACGAATAAGGCTCCTCACCACAGCTTCGTTTCTATGCATTTGCACTCCTATCGTAACTATATCTGCGGCTTCGATGATAGTTATCCTTAGAGCGCGGAAACCCCGCCTCTAGAGGAGGACTTCAAAATGGCATTGACACCAGATGAGCTCATAGTGCTCGCACCTGAACTCGAGAAGCTCGCGAAGCTGATCGGAGAGTCCCTGAAGAAGGACGAGAATGGGAAGGTGAACATCACGAAGGAAGAGGGTAAGAAGATCGCGAAGGCTGTCGCGGCGCTTTCCGTCAAGCTCGCGAAGGAGGCCATCGACTGATCCCTTCCTCGGGAGAGCGCAAGCCGCCGAGTCGGGTAACTGGCTCGGCGGTTCTCTTTTAATCACTATTTTGCGCGGGCCTATTCCAATCTGTTGAAAAGTGTGGTATAGTCTTAATGTAAGGAGGAATGGAATGTTCGACCTCGACAAGGTCCGGTCCCTCTCACAGGCCTACCAGGCCGCCGGCCTCGGTGGCACCTGGCCGGGTGGCTTCCTCGCGTCCCTCTCGGCCGAGGGTAAGCAGCCCCGTGGGAACGGCGTCAACATCCTCCGCGACCTACTCGCGAAGGGAGCGCCCGAGACCTGGCCGTCATGGCAGAAGGCGAAGGACTGGCTGGCCGTGGCCGAGACCTGCGTCCGCAAGGACGAGGCCGACACTCTCCGGAGCTTTGCCGGCCAGGTCCTCCAGGGTCGGGACCTCACCGAGCGCCAGAAGGCGTACGCCGAGCGGATCGTGGCGGGTGCCCAGCGTCCCATCAACTCGATCCAGGTTGACGACGAGCTCCGCCAGCTCACCGCGGGCCTCTTCAATCGGAAGTCCCGCATGTCCCAGTACTACTGGGGCAACAAGCCGGCGACCTCCAACCGCATCGACCGGATCGCCAACAAGATTCTCTACCAGAGCGAGGTCGAGGTCGAGGACGTGGACTTCCTGAAGTCCCAGTTCAGGGCAGTGGTTGCCCTCTGGGAATCCATCCCCGAGAAGGTCGGGTCCCTCTGTCAGGTGAGGCCGTGGCACATTCCGGGTCGGGCCTGGAAGAACGGTGACGACAACACACCCATCGACATTCTCATCATCGGGAACCGCACCTTCTCTGGCTACGGGATGGTCATGGTGGACGTCCTGCTCGAGGGTACCGTGGTGACATCGGACGCTGAGAAGCTCATCTTCCCGAAGGTCCGCAAGCCCCGCAAGAAGAAGGCAGTGTAAAGTTTAGGGTGATAGTTACAGTATTCTCGGAGGTTTCGTGAAACAGAGAAAGCAGCTCCAGGTTCCCATCAGGGTGGCAAGCGTTGAGGAGCAGCCCGACGGCTCTGCAAAGATCAACATCGAGTTTGATGAGGATGTGAAATGCATCCTCATGAAGGCTTGGGGAGTGACAGAGTGGGATGAGGAACGAGCACAGCGTGAGTTCGTGAAAGTCATCCGTGAGTCTATTGAATCTGAAGAGAAGGCAGGCGCTTGATGAGATTTCGTCGTAAGAAGAAGGAAGATGCTCTTGTTGAGACTTCTGTCGCTGATGCTCCGAGTGAGGTCGCGACTCCTCCCGTAGAATTTGTCACGATGGAGGAGCTCATGCAGAAGGTCGGTCTTGCAGGGGCTCTGGGAGCTGGCGGAGAAGGCGAGGAGCCCGAGGTCGATGAGTCTCCGAAGTGGGAGATCTCCATCGAAGGCATGCAGCCCCTCGAGTCCGGCGGCGTGAAGTTCTCGGTCTTCACACCCGGAGAGAACTCTTCGGGACAGATGGTCGTTGAGGTCAGAGCTAAGCCTGGCATGAACGCTGGCGTCTTCTCATGGCTCCAAAAGCCCCTTGAGCGCAAGGTGAAGATGGTCGTGAGTGATCACGAGGGCGAGCGCATTGAGCAGTGGGAGATGACAGCAATCCCGGTCGCCATCGCAGTTGATGAGCTCGACCGGGAAGTGAAGGATCCGTGGTTTACGACCCTTCAGATGTCTGTGAAGGGAATCCGAATCACCTGAGAGAGCGAACCAGCAGTCTCACGGTCTCCATGAGACCGCGAGCTGTTTTAAGGGCAGCAATCGACTTTTGGGCCTCTACTGCAGTTTTCGGATCCTGGAGATACCTTCCGATGTATGTCTCGTAACCCTCGAGCTTACCAGAGATGCTCGGGTCCCTTGCCAATATGGTTACTAGTTCCTCAAAAGTATTGATCTCTGAGGGCTTCGCAGGGATTCCGAGAGTGGAGACAATCGCTTCCGCGTCCTCAGTCCTCGGCACCACTGTCTGCCCATCCTTGACGACCTGGATGCCGCCTGGGTATGAGATGGTGATCTTGGTACCAGGCTGCTCCTCAGAACGGAGCTTCGCGATGTATGCTAGCATGAGGTTGCGATAGACTCCCTTCACGCCCGAACCCGTACCAGACATCAGCCAGCCCGTCTTCTGTGGGTCACCCGACAGCATGAGATCGACCTGCACGAAACGATCGGGAGAGCCAGCAATGGGCTGAAGTATCGCGATGTTCTGACCGACGAGCTTCGCGTTGTCAGGTCCGACAACCGCCTGGATGTTCGCCAGTAGCGCGTCCTTCAGAGCCTTCAGAGCCTTCGGGTCATCCATCGGGACAGGTCCGACTGCGATGTCAAGGTCACTAGAGATCGGCTTCTTGCCCGTCGAGCCCAGCGGGACGTAGGAATCGATGCCCACGGGGCGGAGGACATCTCGAAGAAGAGAGTCGAGAGTCGGACCAACCTCTGCCTGCTTTATGCCCGTGGCTAGTGGCTCTCCGTCGGGACCCTTGAATGCCTCTCCTCCCATCTCAGTGCCCGCCTGATCCGTACTTTCTAAGCTGTGATTCTGTGATTCTCATTATCCGACCCTTCCGAATGGTAAGTATCTCTTTCGAGACTCATTCTGCGATATCCTCGCTGGAGTCTTACCATAGGCGAAGAATCCGCGGAGCTTGTTGATGGGCGTGAAGAGTCCGGTGAGCTTCCGGGTCTTTCCCTTCCACCGGAAGACGATTCCCTCAACCGCCTTCTCGAATGCTGCCTCGTCACCGATCCTCTCGAGTGCAACCCTGATGGACTCGGTCTGGGATGGGTCGGCGATGAGCCTCCCGCCCCTCACTGCGTCTCGGGTCTGCCGGACGAAGGATCGAAGAGCGTCACCTGACTCGGTGCGGTTGGAGGAGAGGACGAACTCCAGGTTGCGGAAGACCTGGACGGCGAGCTTCTGGAGGATCCTCTCGATGGGGATGATGGCCTCGTCGACGTATGGGCCGGACTCCATTCCCTGGACCTTCTCCCAGACGCCGGGTCCCACCGCCTTCGCGTCCTTCGCGGAGAACGCCGCCTTCTCACCGCGACCGAGACGGATGGCGACCTTTGTCGCGACATCAGGACTCATCCCATCGGACTCGAGGCGGGTCTTCACGAGTCCGACAATGAGATCACCCATGGTGGACGAGTCGTTGACACCGGCCTCGGCCATGAGCGCATCGAGGTCTGTCTCAAGTTCGGCTGCGACCTGGTCAGAATTGAGGACCTTCTTCAGTTTCAGGATGGGAACCTCACCCATCGGGACGGCGACGTCCAGCGAGGAAGCTGAAGCGAGGAACTGTCTGTACGCCTCCTGGTCCACCTGTCCACCGAGCGCCGGGTCCATCGGGTAGGCCCTCACGAATCGGATGGTGGGCCTGTCGTAGACGATGGTGTTGGGGTTCTCGGGGAGCATCATGAGGGACTCCACCACCACTCCGCCGTCCCTGAAGAGCCGGGAGGTGAGGGCCGGATCGACATCTGCCGCGGCCTGGAGGGATGCGTACGCCCTCTTGAAGGCGTCCCTCACCTGCGGACGGTCAGCGTACTGGGCCTCGTAGTCGGCGATCTTCTTTCCGCCGCGCTGGACGGATGCCCAGGAGGCTCCCTTGGAGAACGTCTCCACCTCGCCGTTCCTCACGGTGAAGGTGAGATTCTGCCCGTCCATCTTCTCCTCGACGTCCTCCACCTGGGCATCGAGGAGGGCCCTGATGGCCTCCTTGAACTCGGAGAGGGGCATGTCGAGGTCCTCATAGAAGTTGAGGATGTGGGCCTCGGGACCGTTCTCCAGCATGAGCATCTCACGGATAAGCTGTCTGATCATCATCCCACCAGTATCATGGTTCTGATTGTCTTGCGAAGGGTGGACTCGCAGAGTCCCCTGTAGAGGATGTCTATCACCGCCGCCTTCTCCTCAGGGCTGTAGATGGGTGGGAGGAAGCGAGTGATCGCCTCTGGGTTGCGGGATGCGATGGAAGCCCGAACCTCTGAGCCTCGGACAAGGTTTCTTGCCCTCACCTCTTCTCGACTGCAACCCGGGTGGAAGGACTGGACTGCGTTGATGATTCTCGCATCATCGCCATCCGCCATACCCGTGTCGAAATGGAGGGTCCCGTCCTGTAGAGTCGTGCCGTAGTACCTCGGTCCCTTCACAGGGTCATCGGCATAAGCCAGATACTCTCCCACCGTCTCCTGGTCGCCGTAGAGAGTCACCTCGTCGATGCTGTTCACGTCGATTCCGTAGTCGGAGTAGCGAAAGAACCTGGGAGCGTCGAGAACTCCCGCAAACGTCTGTATCGCCTCGAAAGCCATGACGATGGGAGTCGGTTTCGCCTTGATGACATTGACGTTGGGCATCTCTCTTTCGATTGCACTCTTCGCGATCTCGAAGACCTGTTCTGCCATCTCCTTCGTGTAGAGGTAGTCTGAGCCCTTCTTCCTCTCGGCGATGCCGTAGAAGAGGAGGACCTCATCGTTCTCTGCAGACGCGAGAGCAAGCTTCGAGAAGTGACCTGAAGTGAACGGCTTGAATCCGCCGCCGAAGATTCCAATGCGCATGCCTTAATGTATCCTTTTCGAGACGTTGAACACTGTCGAGTGATTGGAAACAATCAATTATTGGAGCGCTAATGAGCACCCGTTGCACCATCGCCTACGACCAGAAAGACTTTCACCTCTACCAGGAGTGCTTTGAGAGTGACAACGTCTACCTCCAGCTCGACGGTGAGGGATGGGGCGCGTCTCTCGATACTGACAGAGTAGACTGGCGGCGGGGAGAAGGCAAGCTTCCGAGCCTGCTCCTTCGAATTGATGTCACGCTCTGGCGAAAGATTGTCGAGGGATGGACGAGCTCGCAGTGGGGCCAAGACCCTTCGTTCGACCACAAGAAGGACAACTGGGATCCCGAAGCTTTCAATGGATGGTTAGAGAGTCTCAAGTTGAAGAAGGAGAAGAGAGATGAGTGAAGCGCTTCCCAAGTGGCTGCACCACATTGACGAGGAGGACATCAAGAAGCTCCTCCAATCCGAGAAGGGCGTCATCAGGCAGTTTGCGCAGTGGGTGAGTGAGCCCAGCAAGGTGATTGCGCTACAGAACGAGGTCACTCGACTTGCGCAGGAGAACCTTCGTCTCCGGACCGTGATGCTCGCAGCCCACGAGGAGATCGTCGAGCACTGGGGGTCCCACTGCGATGACGAGGGTTATGGCCCGCAAAATCTCGTTCGACACCTGAAAGAGGGCACTGGGTTCTACCCCGGGTACGTTGAAGAGATCTCTAAACCGAAGGAGAGCTAGTGTCACCAGAACTCGAGAACAAGCTCATTGAGAAGTACCCTGAAATCTTCACCCGAACGAACGCGTACGGTGAGAACGAGGTCGTCAGCTACGGGATCTCGGTGGGCGATGGCTGGTACAACATCATCGACTGCCTGTGCTCAAGCGTGCAGAACCACCTCAACCACCACAGGGCAAAGCGCCACCTAACTCCCACCGAGTTCGAGGAGCAGTTCCAGACGAAGGCTGCGCAGGTGAAGGAGAAGTTCGGGGGACTCCGCTTCTACGTGGACAACTCTGACGACTACGTGAGGGGAATCATCCAGATGGCCGAGGCGATGTCCGTGAGGACTTGTGAACAGTGCGGCAGTCCCGGTAAGCCCATTCGAGGGGGCTGGGTGAAGACCCTGTGCATCCCTTGCGACGAGAAAAGAAAGTGAGCATCAAGACTGGAGCCCTCGTCTCTTTCTGCCCCATCGAAACCTCAGTGGACCTCGTATTCGCAGAGGGCCTCGTCTCGAGGGACCTCACCGACAGGATCATGCCGGGTCGGGGGTACTTCCCACAGCCCGGCGAGGTGGGCCTCGTGATTGACGGTCCAGAGAAGGACACGGGCGGTCGCTTCACCATGTGGCTCGTCTACGTGGGTGGGCGCAATCTCTGGTTCACCGAGGATCACTTGATCCCGAGAGAAAATAAGTGAAGGAAAAGTTGTCCAGTTTTCACAGGTAAATTATATTACGCATGTTGGTTGGAACCAAACCAATCAACGGAACAAGTCCTCGTAGCTCAGCTGGATAGAGCAATCGCTTCCTAAGCGATAGGTCACAGGTTCGAATCCTGTCGTGGACGCCACTTTGAACATGGACGGCGGGTGTACAGTATCCCATGTGAGTGGGGAGCACAGCCGAACCGGGTTGGCCGACGCTGTACAAGCTCCGGGTCTCCATGTTCTTTCAAATCGCGGGCATGGCATATGGGTTGTGCACCAGCCTTCCAAGCTGGATAACCGGGTTCGAATCCCGGTGCCCGCTCCACTTCATTCCCGATTAGCTCAGTTGGTTAGAGCAACGGACTGTTAATCCGTGGGTCCCCTGTTCAAATCAGGGATCGGGAGCCATACTTAGTCCCATAGCAATGCTGTTCGGGCTATCCCTCCTCATCGCCGCTACCGTTCACATCGCGTGGTTCATGCGCCAGCGATCATCAAGGTTCCCTGCGATCGGAACGAAGTGGGGATACGGCACCTACATGAAGAGGTACGTCGCTGAGGTCGTAGAACACCACCTTCTCACAAACGAGATTACGATTGTCCGCACTGAAGAGGGCAATCCCCACTCGACCAAGAGCTACATGCGAGTGGATCCAACCAAATTCATAGCTTCTGTGACCCCATACAGGGAGAAGAGATGATCAACCGGAACGACGACAACATCCAGGAACTCATCGACGGCAACACTCACGTGATCGTCCAGTTCGGGGCCACGTGGTGCATGCCCTGCAAGCTCCTGAAGCCCAAGGTCGAGAAGATCTCTTTTGAGACTCCTGATATCGTCTTTGCATACGTCGACATCGAGGGCGGTGAGCAGTTCTCCCAGAAGATGAAGGTGCAGGCCGTTCCAACCGTCATCGGGTTTCACAACGGTGAGCGGATTGACACGCTTGTCGGGGCCACCGAGTCGAGCGTGAAGGTCCTGATCGAAAAGTTGCGGAGCCTTTGAACAATCTGGTTCCCTGATTTATATTCTACCATGCTGGTCCGGTCGTGGATGCCAATAAATCTGCTCAACAAGATCTCTGCCCCTTACAGGCGGGTAGCTCAGCGGTCAGAGCAGTCGGCTTATATCCGACCGGTCGTGGGTTCAAACCCCACCCCGCCTACCACTTCAATGATTGTGAGATAACCAGTCTGGCGGTCCGGAAAGACGGATAAAACTTCTCCCCTTAGCTCATCTGGATAGAGCGCCGTCCTTCTAAGTCGGAGGTAGCAGGTTCGAGTCCTGCAGGGGAGGCCACTTTGGGGAAGTTGCTAGTGCTGGTAGCTAGCACCGGACTGTAAATCCGGTTCCTAAGGACGTCGGGAGTTCAATTCTCTCCTTCCCCACCACACTGGACCGGTAGCTCAGTCGGTAGAGCGTCGGACTCTTAATCCGCAGGTCGTGGGATCGTTCCCCACCCGGTCCACCATCTACGTCCAAACCACGGGTGCACATTGTCCCAGTTCGTAGAGACCCACGTCCTCGATGTCGTCAAGGGCGAGAACATGGAGATCATGAGAGCGATTCTCCACGGTTCGGCTCGCTTGCGAAATTCGTTTCACAACGGCGGTTTCATCGCCGGCGGGTTTGCTCGCGCTCTCCTCCGGGGCGACTCTCTGCACGAGTACGTCAGCCAGGACGACGGGAAAGGTGTCTATACACACGCAGGCGATGTCGACGTCTTCTTCACCTCGGAGGAGGGCGCCAAGAAGACGACGAGCTCCTTCAAGGATCGTCGTTCCATGGCGGGTTTTGCACAGGAGACCATGGACTGGGTCTCGATTAATTCCGCGGCCATCCCTGAGAAGCGGGACATCAACTTCAAAGTCCAGCTCATCGACAGGCCTGACCTTATCAGCAAGACCCCAGAGGAATGCATCTCCCGCTTCGACATGGTCAACTGTCAGGTTGCCCTGGTGGGTGATGTCCTCATCCATCCGAAGGACTGGCGCGAGTTGGAGGCCAGTCGAAAGCTTCGCATCAACCAGATCCACTCTCCGTTCCTCGGATCTCGAATCCTGAAGTATATGAAGTATCGAGGCTACGACGGCATCGAGGAGTCCTCGTATCCCCTCCTCGTGGAGTGGCTTGCGAAGGCTGCGGGTGACAACTTCCCAGAGTTCACCGAACGTCACCTCCACGGCGTCCAGAATGCCGTGAAGAGGCTTGCCAGCGGCGGTCACATCGAAAAGTCCGACCTCATCATGTTCCTCGGAAAGTGGACGGAGAACATTGAGATTGGGGGTGACACCTACCAGATGAGGGCAAACGGACAAACCATTCAGGTTGACTGGGCCCTTAATCAGATTGAACAACCCTGTCCTGAAGTCTAATGTCGAATAAAGGAGAAAACATGGAAAGTGTCAAGGCAATCGCAATGAAGCACTGGAGCGAGTTCACTGATGACCCATTCAGCAAGACTCTCGGTCTTGCCTACGGAGTTCTCGGATTCAGCCTCGCAGTGTTTCTTTCGTCTGTCGTCATCTGGTTCTCGGCGTGGATCCTCAGTTTCGCGTGGTCCTTCCTCACCGGAGCGTTCTAATGGAAGAACTACAGGAGCTGCTCAACAAGCTCAAGGACTCCAAGTTCCTCGTTGCATCCCGTTCCAGGGGGTACATCTGTCCAGGAACGATGCGCATGATGAGCTTCGAGGAGGCTATCGGATTCGGTAGCATCAGCATCTGGTCGACGGGGCCCTGGTTCAGGTCAGGAATCTACCTTGCGGAGGGAGACGGCTTCACCAACGTCCACCGCCAGATTCGGAAGCTCCTCAAGGCGGGTCTTCTCGAGATTACGGATAGCGAGAAGACCAACTACGGTCAGCCCATCAAAACACTTCGGATCAAGGAGCAAGCATGAGTTTCGAGACAAAGAGCAAGATTGAGTTTGTGGCAGTCGTCATCGGTATCATCGTCCTCTTCTCGATGCCAGTCCTCGTGATGGCGGCGGGCGGATGAGGCAGATGAAGATGGTGAACCTCTACTTCAGCAGGGACGAGGTTCACGAGGCGCTCCGCCAGTGGTGCGAGCGCAATCATCCCACGCTGGTGGAGCACTTCTCCAGGGAGTGCTCGATGGACTGGTCAACGGAGCACCCTCGTGAACCTGAGCTCTGCCTCTCCTTTGACGGAGAGGTCGAGGACGTGACAGGATAGTCATAAAGTCTGCTGCTCATCGAATAGATAGTGAGCAGAATGGGGTTACCGCAATGAGAATCACCGAGTCACGTCTACGTCAGGTCATCCGTGAAGAGCTGCTTCGTGAGGCGGCGGAGGGATTTGTCGAGCTTGATGCGAAGAATTTTGCAAAAGTCCTGAAGAAGGGCGCAAAGTATGAGATCAATGGGATGGAAGGAACCTGGACCTTCATTGACTGGCTCGTCTCAAAGGCCGGTGAGGACGAGAAGTCTGGTCTCGGTCTCATGACGAAGTTCTTCGGAGCAGGCCGCGAGGGTCTCAGCGGCGAGGCTTACCAGAGCTACCTGAAATTCAAGGGTGACAGTGGTAACGAAAGGACTTTCGATTGGGACGCAATGCAGCGTCGCTTCTTCCCTTCAGGACCCGTCGGCTATAGGACCGAGGACCAGATCCTGAGAGTGAAGCCGGCAGGGAAGTAGTCCCGTTTCACCCATTTGGTGAACAAAGTCCTGATGTCAGATACAGTAGACTATCCTTTGGGGGCGTAGCTCAGTTGGGAGAGCACCGGCTTTGCAAGCCGGGGGTCAGGGGTTCGAACCCCCTCGCCTCCACCACTGAAGGTTCGTAGCTCAGCTGGTTAGAGTGCTGCCCTGATAAGGCAGAGGTCGGCCGTTCAAGTCGGCCCGGACCTACCAAACAGTGTCGAGTAGCTCAGCGGAAGAGCACCGCCCTTACAAGGCGAGGGTCATCGGTTCAATCCCGATCTCGACAACCACATCTTAGTAGAGCGTCTGCCTCATACTTAAGACATGAACTGCTCATTTTGCGAAAAAGACTGTAAGAATAAACGATCTCTCTCTCATCATGAGAGAACTTGCCCAAAGAATCCAGACAGAAACTATAAGAATGGGATGCAAGGCAAGAAAGCGTGGAACTACGGTGTAAAGAAGACTGATCACTCCGGTCTTGCCTCAATGGCAGAGAAGAATTCTGTCATTATGAAGCAAAAGTTGAAAGACGGAAGCGTCTCTTCTCCATTCACTAAAGACTGGTGGGACGATTCAAGAAGAAAGAGAGTCTCTGATGAGAAGAAATTACTATTCAAGGAATCACCCGACAAGCATCCGAACAGAATCGTTTCCAACAACAGACAAAGGATGTCTTTCCCGGAAAGAATAGCTTTTGATTGGCTCACAAAGAACGACGTCCAGTTTCTGACTCAAGTCAGAATCGACAACTTTTACGCTGATTTTGTCATCGATCAGCTAGTGATCGAAATAGACGGTGAGCACTGGCACCCAGAAGGGAACGAAAAAGACAAAACCAGAGATGAAAAGCTGGTCTCTCTTGGATACAATGTTGTTCGGATCAGGTCTAAAGAGAACATCGAAGAGAGACTAAGACAGATTTTCGGGGTGTAGTGTAGAGGTAACACGAGTGCTTTGGGAGCATTTATCGCCAGTTCGATTCTGGCCACCCCGACCACAAATGCGCGAATGGTGGAATGGCAGACACGCGGGTCTTAGGAGCCCGTGCCGGAAGGTGTGAGGGTTCAAGTCCCTCTTCGCGCACCACTTTGCCCCGATAGACCAGCGGCAGAGTCAGGGAACTTAAAATTCCTGTAGGGCGGGTTCGAATCCCGCTCGGGGCACCACTGGGGCGTCGTCAAGTGGTAAGACATGGGACTTTGACTCCCACATCCGAAGGTTCGAATCCTTCCGCCCCAACCACTTTCTCTTCGTGAAGCATACATAGCACACGGAGAGAACATGAAGAGACTCGTAATTGCAGCACTGCTCGCGCTTCCTCTGGTAGCCCTCGCGTGGGACCAGAAGCCCAACAAGCCGATTGAGCAGTGCTCGGCTGAGCTTCCCTGGGGAGTCCCGCAGTCCCAGAAAGTGAACACGACTCTCCTCTGCAGAGAGGGCTATGCGACTCTCCACGACAACACCGCGAAGGTCCCCGTTTGGACCGCGTGGACTGTCACGCCCGAAGAGACTGTTGGATGCGTCCCTCGCAAGGACGCTTTTGTCGCAGACGAGTCTCTCCCGAAGGACGGGAGGTCCACTCCCGGTGACTACGCGAAGTCGGGCTACGACAAGGGTCACCTCACTCCCGACGCCGACCTCAGCTGGAGCCTCCAGGCCGAGCAGGAATCGTTCCTCATGAGCAACATGAGCCCGCAGCTCCCGAACCTCAACCGGGGAGTCTGGAAGGGCATCGAGGCGAGCACCCGTGCGTGGGCTTGGGGACGGAAGCACAATCTCACAGTCTACGCCGGGAACATCTACGAGGTCGGCAAGAGCAAGACGATCGGCGAAAGCAAGGTCGTTGTGCCGGACTCCCTCTACAAGATCGTCATCGACGGAACGACCGGAGAGTCGCTCGCCTTCGTCTTCAGGCAGATCGAGAAGCAGCCCTCTGACCCGCTCCCCAGCGCAGTCTCGATCTCTGCCATCGAGGGAGTGACTGGCATCACGTTCCCGGTCCCCGCGGGCCTCGACAAGTCTGCGACTGCGAAGGCTCTCTGGCCCGTTGACCTCGGCGATCAGGCTTCGGCGAAGAAAGTGACCTGCAAGATCAAATAGTTCCCGAGAAGTTGTCAACCTGTGAGAGCTTGTTACAATCTCATAGGTCAAACTTTGGCCGGTCATTTGGGACTATAGCTCAGCAGGTAGAGCACCGGACTTTTAATCCGAGGGTCATGGGTTCGATCCCCATTGGTCCCACCACTTTGATCCCATCGTCTATCGGTTAGGACACGGGGTTTTCATCCCCGGAAGCCGGGTTCAACTCCCGGTGGGATCGCCATATGGCCCGGTTTCTACCGGGCCATATTCTTTTAATACTTACCTCCCGGAGGAAAGATGCTCACTGCTATCGGTGATGTGATGAGGAGATGCTACGACAAGGGATGGATAACTACGAGGGACGGTAACATCTCGCTGCGAAAGAGAGGTTCTCAGACACTCTACATCACACCCTCCGGCTGGCGTAAGACCATCATCCATCCTGAACACGTCGTCAAGGTGAGGTTCGGCTTCGACGGGACGCTTGACGTGCCGAAGGACTCAAGCCCATCCGGTGAACTGGAGATGCACCGTCTCCTCCAGCTGGGTAACAGCTCCACCCGTGCAGTCGTCCATGTCCATCCGACCCACATTGTCGCTGCTGTCTACGCAGGCTGGGACCTGCAGAGGATCGCAAGTGAGTTCCCTGAGGTGAGCCGGTACACGAGGGTGGGCCCGACAGTCCCGGTCCTGCCTGCCACATCACCTGAGTTGGCACGTGCGACTGCCTCCGCGATGTTGGACGGGAACGGGAAGCTCGCCTTCGATGTCGTGGGTCAGGCGAACCACGGGGTGTGCTCGGTGGCGGGTGACCCATGGTCGGCGTACGAGCACATCGAGAGGCTCGACCACATCTGCGAGATTGTCCTGCGAAGTGGCGTGAGGCCGAATAGTTAGTATCATGCGAATCACTGAGTCTACGCTTCGACATCTCATCCGCGAGACCCTCCTCGCCGAAGCGAAGTCCCAGCACCCAGGTGGAGACTCCATCCACGGTGTCTTCGAATTCTGGCGATACTTCTTGCGAAGCGACTTCAAGGACATCAGTGGGAGGTGGCCGACATACGGAGAGTACGTCGAGATCTTCCAGAAGGCAATTCCCGGGTTCACGTATGAGTACGGCAGGGAAGAGTCTCCCGACATCCCCTTCGAGAGCGTCATGGGATTCGACCCTGGTGGAAAGTTCCTCGATGGTGTCTACAGGCAGCTCGTCAAGTTCGTGGATAACGATGACAGGAGGGACCTCAGGGTCTCACGAGCCATCGAGAGAATCGGAAAGGAGATGAGGCGCCAGTCGAAGGAGATTCTCAGGATGAGCCGGATTGCCGAGCTGGATGGGGCAGAGCGAGAGGAGGCTGAGTATGCCGCCTCCTATGAGCCCACGGCTCCCATTGGCTCGCCCCTTGGGAAGTACGCATTCTCACCCCAGCGCCAGGCTGCCAAGAAGCGTCCTCCGATGGAGAGGAACACGCCTGTTGAGTCTGCCCTCCTCCGGTCCATCATCAACCACTTTGAGGGGAACAGGCCGCTCACAAGGCAGCAGGCCAACCTTATCATGGGATTCATCAGGGATGGACTCTACACGGACGTCTTCAGGGAAGCTCCGCCCGGAACATACTTCCGCGGGATGTCCCTCACGCTAGATGAGCTCGAGAGGATGGGAGTGGACATCACTGAGCTGGACCCAGACGGCGGGAAGCAGGAGCTGCGGGGCAATTTCGAGATCACACCCACGGGTGACAGGTTCTCTTCCTCTTGGTCATCTGACATTGAGGTCGCTGACGGTTTCTCATTGGGTCGTCGTAGCCAGTGGGAAAGCAACACATACTCGGTCATCTTTGCAGCGAGCTCAGGAGAGAACTCTGGGAAGTTTCTCGATGCCGAGGGCCTGTACGACGTTGAGATGGAAGAGGTTAACTTCTTCGCACAGGAGAAGGAAGTCATCGGACTCGGTGCGATCAACGCAAACTGGGTCAGACTTGTGAGGTTGGCTTGAAGGTTCCACACCGAAACCACGATGACACCCGTTGAACCCTGTGATACTCTGTGTTACTCGGGTTTAGGTGATTAGGATATACCTTACCATGGACCCGGGTTCAACAGAGAGCAACTGGTGAACCGAAAGAAGTTGAGAGCAATGTGTACACCTTTGACGGTGTGACTACATTAACAATGTTCCTAACAGGAACCAATGCCCGAATAGCTCAGTGGTAGAGCAGCTGCCTTGTAAGCAGCAGGTCGTCGGTTCAATCCCGACTTCGGGCTCCATTATGGAAGGATGGCCGAGTGGTTTAAGGCAGCGGTCTTGAAAACCGCCGTGGGTAAACACCACCGTGAGTTCGAATCTCACTCCTTCCGCCATTTACTTTGGAGACGTGGGTGAGCGGCTCAAACCAATCCCTTGCTAAGGGATCACCGGCGAAAGCTGGTCGCAGGTTCAAATCCTGCCGTCTCCGTCCCCATACTTAGCCTTTCCAACACAAGGAGAAAATAATGCGTTTCGTAGTTCTGTTCCTCACTCTCCCCTTCCTCCTCTTCGCATGCTCTACTGATGAGGAGGTGAAGGAGGACACCGCTGTCGAGTGCGGCGACGACACGGGAACTCCGGTCGATACCGGCGACACCGCTGATACCGCTGACACTGCAATCGACCCCGTTGACACGGGGGCTGACACCGGTGACACTGCCACCGACCCGGTCGACACTGGCTCGGACACGGGCACCAGCGACACCGGGACCGAGGACACGGGCGGAGACACTGCCGAGACTCCTCCGGCCTAATCGCCCCTGATCAGGGATCGTAACCGCAGGTATCCTGACAGCAATCCTGCTCGAATCGTAGGTCGGCCAGTTCGCGGCTCTGGGTCAAAGCCGCAATCATTTCATGGGCCCGTACTGGCTTCGACGGGGTGTCGGATTCCTGAAGGGCGTGGCAGGGGTGGTCTCCCGCATCGGACCAAGCAAGTAAGTGCCAACAACACTGACCACTTCAGCGAGGCCCTCGCGGCCTGATTGAAGTCCCGGGGCATCTAGACCCCGTGGCGTTCGGAAGGAGAATGGTCGAATCCTTCCGGGTGAGTTTCAGACCCGCAGTGAACCGACGGATCGGTGGACGGTCGGGGAACGAAGATAGACAGGACACCGTGACGGGGACCAAAGGTTCCGACACTCGCCGGTGAGCTTCCGGCAGGCCACGTATCTCGGAAGGATGATAATGCTTCGGACAGGGGTTCGACTCCCCTCGGGTCCACCACTTTGATACATCGTTGATTCTTTGTTATCCTTTCATTGAGGAGTCACATGATAGAGAACAAGAATCGCACACAGGAAGAGGCAAAGTCGATCCAGGTCGCAGAAGAGAGCCGTGAGCTCGACTGGAAGTCCAAGTCATTCATGGGATCCATGTTCATGGGTGAACTTGATATGGGCCTTGCTTTCCCGTTCCCACTGCAGAGTGAGGAGGACAGGAAGGAGGGAGACTCAGTGATCGAGAAGTTTGAAGCATGGGCACAAGGCAATCTTGACGGAGACCTCATTGACAAGAACCAGGAGATTCCTCCACATGTGTGGCGCGGACTCGCAGATCTCGGTCTCTTTGGCATCAAGATTGACAAGAAGTACGGTGGCCTTGGAATGTCGCAGACAAACTACGTGCGGATACTTGGCACAGTAGCAAAGTACTGCGGTTCCACCGCAGCGACGCTTTCAGCACACCAGTCCATCGGCGTTCCACAGCCACTGAAGCTCTTTGGCACCGAGGAACAGAAGCAGAAGTGGCTTCCTCGAATCGCCAAGGGTGAGCTATCGGCATTCGCTCTCACTGAGCCCGGTGCTGGATCTGATCCAGCCAGCATGGTTACTGAGGCCGTGAAGCAGCCTGATGGTTCATGGGTCCTCAATGGTGAGAAGCTCTGGTGTACCAACGGAACCCTTGCAGACCTCTACGTCGTCATGGCGCGCACCACCTCGGAGGATGGAAGGAAGGGAATCACGGCATTCGTGGTCGAGGGACGCTCAGAGGGCTTGGAGGTCGTTCACCGCTGTCGTTTCCTCGGTATCCGTGCCATCGAGAACGGTCTCATCCGTTTCAGGAATGTCAAGGTTCCCGGTGACAATGTCATCCTCGGTGAGGGCAAGGGTCTCAAGCTGGCTCTCACCACTCTCAATGACGGTCGTCTGGGAATTCCCGCTGTGGCAGCCTTCGTCTCCAAGGACATCCGAGACTTCTCTGCCTCATGGGCCAAGAGTCGGACTCAGTGGGGTAAGGCGGTGGGTGAACACGAGGCAGGTGCGCAGAAGTTGGCAGACATTGCAGGGCTCACGTATGCGATGGAGACGCTAGCACTTTACGGCGCAGCCCTCAGTGACAAGCATGATGTGGACATCCGTATGGAAGCTGCCACCGCCAAGATGTGGAACAGCGAGAGGAGTTGGGAGGTGGTTGACACCGCTCTCCAGTTGAGAGGTGGTCGCGGATTTGAAACAGAAAAGTCGGTTGAGGGAAGAGGCGAGGTCGGATTTCCGATAGAGAGAGCACTTCGTGACACTCGAATCAACCGTATTGTCGAAGGGACCACGGACATCATGCACCTCTTCATTGCCCGCGAGGCCCTTGACGGTCACCTGAAGAATGCCGGTGGTCTTTTCAAGAAGGGAGCCACTCTTTGGGACAAGCTCAAGGTGGTCGGAAAGTGCGCGCTCATCTATCCGAAGTGGTACATCGGAAACTTGTTCGGTCCAATAACAGATAAATTTCTTGAGTTCGATGACTCTTTTGTTGCACACCTCAACTGGATAGAATCAAAAACAAGAAAGCTCGCCCTAACTTTGTTTCACCAGATGCTTCTGAGAGGACCAAAGCTTGAGATGCGACAGCTCATACTCGGTAGGTTGGTCGACATCGGGGCTGAACTTGCAGTTATGGCCCTAACCCTATCGAGAGCTCAGACTGAAGAGAGAATCGGGGTGAGCTTAAAGGTTTCACCTAACCGTGAATTAGTTGAGCACTTTCTCAACTCGCGTCGCAAGGTAGTCGATAGACTCTTCGAGGACGTATGGGACAACAACGATGAATCTGCTTCAAGAGTCTCAAAGACTCTCATGGAGTCTGCAGACTCTCTTCCAATCCGCAGTGAACATAATCTTACTTCTCATGAGAGAAAGTTCTGCAGCGATTACACTCTGCGTTGATTACACAAACTCACGCCAAGCTATAGTTACTGAGCGTTCTGTACACTCGATTGTGAGGTATAGAATCTGATTACCCAATCAAGGGAATGGAGCATCAAATGAAGTTCATCACTGCAATTTTCGCTCTCGGTCTTCTCTTCCTCGGTGGCTGCACCGGTAGCGACGAAGACTCGAGCGGTACTGATTCTGCCGCTGACTCGGCGGCGGAGTAACCAAGAGGACACAATGGAACTCATCAAGAACAACAAGGTCATTGCGGCGATCCTCGCTGCCATCATTGCTGGTCTCACTGCGCTCTCCACCGGACTTTTTGGCGGAGAAGAGAAGGTCGAGGCACCAGCTGCTGAGGAGGCACCCGCTGGCGCACCCGCTGAGGCTGCTCCGGCAGCTCCCGCGGCGGAAGCTGCTGCTCCGGCCACCAGTGAGGCTGCTCCTGCCGCTGAGGCGGCACCTGCGGCTGAGCCCGCAAAGCCCTAATCACCAAACACCTGTCGCTCCCGGGGTTGAATGTCCCCGGGAGCGCTGTTTTAACCGACTCCGGCGACCTCGTTGGAGCCTGAGAGGATCGGGAAGCCCGCTGCAGGAACGTTCGTGAGGCCTGCTACGACGCTGAAGCTCGCCGGGTTTGCACCGTGCTTCAGGAACCACAGTCCCGTGCACTTGAGCTCCAGCCTGTCGGTGGACTGGCTACCGCTCAGGATGAAGTAATTTGCAGATTCAATCGAGTTCACACCATTTTGCGTGAAGCCCACTCTCATTGTGTCACCTGCAACTCCATCGGTGTTGAAGACCTGCACCCACCTTGTCACGTAGGGGAACGAGACTTGGATGGCCGTCGCTCCAACCTCGTTCGCTGCAGAGCTTGTGACGTATGGGATGCCCGACTGCTGGTACTCGGGAACGTAGTTGTGAGTTGGCTTCGGCCAGTTTGAAGACATTGTGACTCCTCTGAAGTAACTATCACGTTCAGTGTAAACTTCACACTGCCATAGTAACCTTATTCAGGCGCCAATGCTGGTGCCTGCAGAGGAAGCCTACTTGAGGGCTTTGGGTTTTTGATAGCTGACCAGATAACGCTATCAACGTCGTTTCTCTGCGGCGAGTTGCGCCCTGGACTGGTGCTGGTGACCGGGTGGTTGTACCAGGTGAAAGGGAGAGAGGTCCACAATCCTGAGTAACCTACAAGGAAAGATGAGAGCATCAAAAGCTTACTTTCATTGGGAGATGCAGCAGCTATTGACAGACATGGCGTATGTCGATCTTGGCCTTGTTCCTCCTTCCCACTATCCAAGAAATTCTCAAGGAAGCCTTGACTCTTGTCTCAGTCAGCTTGACCCAGCTGATGCTCGAAAGGCAAAAAGAAAGTTTCGAAAATTGCTCAGGAAATCGCAAAACGCCAGCACTGAGCGAGCATCTTACGAGAAGAGACAGAGTCGAGTGAAGTGGTACATCATCGAGCGCTATGTCAACCTCACGCCCATAGATAACGACGAGTGAGAGTATACCTATCTTTTCGATCTGTGGTCCAAGCCCACTTTGATCGAATAACCACAACGGAGAATGATGCTGCACCTGCATTTCGCTCTCCTCCTGCTCCTTACGACCCCCATAGGTCCTGAGCCCGAGGTTGAGCAACACTACAGGAAAGGTCTGGTCTGTGAGGACATTTCGACCGAGATAGAAAATAGAGAAGTGGCCTGCGAAATTGAGCAGGTGATGAGAGATGAGGGGTTCGATTCCCCACTAATCAAGGCTGCCCTGCTGAATGCTTACGCAGAGAGCAGATTCAATCCAAAGGCTGTCGGGGACAGTGGAAACTCAAGGGGAGTCTTCCAGCTCAATAAGAACGGCCTTGGAAGCAACATGACCACGAGCGATCAACACAGCGTTAAGAAATCAGTACGGAGAGTAGCAGTTGCAATCAGGAAGTCACCTCAGCTCCAAAGAGCCATTGAGAGTGGTGCGGAGGTCCCCGAGCTCACCGAGCTCTTCTGCACCGAGATCATGCGGCCCAGCAATAAACGAGAGAAGGCTAGAGAACGTAGGGAGCTGGAAAGGCAGCTCTTTCCAGAGTCTGCCTCCGAGCGCAGACAGCTACAACTCAAGACAGCATGAGACTCGGCGAAGGGTCGGTGATCTCGTCTATGTGAGGACGTACGCCGGACCCATCGTCAGGGTGACAGTGACCAAGCCCACTTCCGGTGGTTTCGAGGGAACTGTTCACCCTGACGATGAGCGCCGCCTCTACCTCGCTGGAGTCCCAGAGTGCCCGCTCGGATTCATCGGAGTCTTTCACGAGCACTGTGTTTGCACGAAGGAAGAGTATGAGAGGGAGGACTGGTCAAAGTGGGTCACAAGAATTGAGAAGAAAGTGAAGAAAAAGGGTGTTCTCTCCAAGAACGGTGTTTAACTTTAGATCATGGAGGAATGGTTCCTCCGGTCAACCAGAAACAAGGAGAAAACAGCATGTTCAGCCTCATGACCCGCAATCCCCACGCCAGCTTCGACACCTTCCTCGACACGTTCCTCGACGATCGAAGCAATCGTGGCACCACGAAGACGGCCGTACAGACCCGTGCACAGATCAACGAGAACGACAAGGGCTACTCCATTGCCGTGGAGATGCCGGGCCTCAGTCGCTCTGACATCGAGGTCTCCACCGAGAATGACTACCTCACCGTCACCGGAACTCGTGAGGTGAACGGCACGAAGTCCACCTACTTCCGCTCCTGGAGCCTCGGTGAGAATGTCACGCAGGAGGGCATCTCGGCACGTTACGATGCTGGCATTCTCTACGTTGAGGTTCCCGTTCAGAAGACGACAAAGCGGGTCATCTCCGTAGAGTAGCTCACCAAGCTAGTCGTAAACCTCCCAGGTTACACAGGCCTCGGGAGGTTTACTCATTTAAGATGCTAGTACACGAATTTCCTGACGGGTACGCCATTCAGGGTGACTGCGCCTCGGATGAGGTGGTCGACTTTGTCAGGAGAACCTGTGGACCCCTGAAGCTCGTTGCGACAGACCCGCCCTACGGGAACCTTGTCAGCGAGGACTGGGACAAGTGGGACGGGGACCAGAAGTCATTCGCGGACTGGATGATCAGTTGGTCAAACCGCTTCAGCGAGCTGGTTGTCGACGGTGGCGCAATGTACGTGTGGGGTGGGTACGGCAAACCCGGTTTCCGACCACTCTTCGAGTATGTCTCACGCCTCGAGTCCGAGACCCCTTGGCGGATGTCCAACATCATCACTTGGTCCAAGAAGAGGGCCTACGGAGTGAAGCACAACTATCTCCAAACACGGGAAGACCTCCTGTACCTCGTGAAGGGTGACATAAGGAAACCTATTACCTTCAACATTCCGTTACTCTCAGAGAAACGGGGGTACCCGGGATATACCCCGAAACCAGGTAAGAAGACTTACGTTTGCAAGTCAGAGTTCTACCGGCGGACCAACGTCTGGATGGACGTCACCGAGATCATGCAGGGGAAGGTCCACCCGACACAGAAGCCGCTGAGAGTGATGGAGATACCGATCGAGACGAACACCAATCCCGGCGACTGGGTCTTCGATCCCTTTGCCGGCTCCATGACGACAGCTTGGGCGGCAAGGAACCTCGGTCGAAAGTGGGTCTGCGTGGAGAGGGACGAGGAGATCTTCTGGCAGGCTTGTGAAGCGCTTCGTGACGGTGAGAGGAAGCGCTGAATAGTTAATGAGATGAAGAAAGACACGCTTCGAATTCTCAGGGACATCATCCGGGAAGAGCTCGGTCGAAACATGCGCAGCCCACCCGCTGAGGATGTCATGCAGGATTGGCGTCACATGGACGGCATCCACGCCGATGTGAGCCCTGCGCCCTCCCAGGGAGGCTGGTACGTGAAGATCACCACCGAGGACAGAGAGGGCGACACTCCCATGCGCTTCTTCAGCGACGAGACGAGCGCGAAGTTCTGGGCCCGCAATGAGGTGATGAAGCTCCACAAGAAGAAGATGGGCACGAACCCGAAGCTCCAGGCCCGGAAATTTGAACTCTACTCCACCGAGTGATACTATCTCTTTATGAGAAGGGCTTCTAAGAAGACCAAGAGAGACTTCACTAGCGTCCAAGCCCCGACAGTTCCCGATATACCAGTCTTCGTTCCGATGGAGGAGCACGATGGCTTCAAAGTGGGAGACAAAGTGTGGTTCAACACCTCTCTTGTGGGTGAGAAGTACGCTTGGGGAACCATCAGAGAGATTAGGGAACAGCCGAACGGCAACATCGCGTTCACTGTGTGGGATGAGATGAAGGGCATGTGGAGAAGCTTCTCTTCAGGCCGGCTGCACAAAGAGAAGCCCGTCAAGCCGAGAAGGTCAAGGAGAGAGAAGTGAGAAAGCTGTTCGACGTGATCGCAATTGTCTGTCACATGCTGGCGGACTTTCTCTACGCTCCAATCCTTCGAGCGCACCTCAGGGAAGTCGCTCTCAAGGCTCCCTACTTCCCAGGTCAGATCTGGTACCTGCCCCGCCTCGGAAAGGTGAGGGTGAAGGGTGTGACAGACTTCCACGTCAACTATGCTCTCTTGGACGATGAGAGCAGCGACGAGATCTACACTGTCTCGAGGAAGGACTTTCTGTCCTTTGCCCGGGACGCAGAAGAGCCCAACAACGAACAGAATGGCACCATCATCCCGTTCAATTTCAACAGGAAGCGTGAATGAGCTTCGAGTACACTGGTCACTTTCCCTTCGGCGAAGTCCGCGAGCCCCAGAAGAATGCGATTGACTTCGCGCTGGATGCTTTCTCATCCGGTAAGAGGTTCGTCGTACTCGAGGCTGGAACAGGAGTGGGAAAGTCTGCGATCGGCCTGACCATCGCTCGCTACCTCACTGCGAACTACCCTGAGCGCAGTGACAGCGGGTTCCAGCCGGGAGCCTACTTCCTCACCACACAGAAGATCCTGCAGGAGCAGTACATCAAGGACTTCGGTGAGACGATGTGTCAGGTGATGTCGTCCGCGAACTACCAGTGCAAGTTCCACAAGCGACAGAGCTGTGCAGAGTCGCTTCGTCAATTGAAGCTTGAGAAGGACCCGACCTCAAAGTTCGCGAGATCCTGCTCATACGGTTGCGTCTACAAGGAGGAGAAGCGAAAGTTCATGCAGAGCACGGAGTCCGTGACGAACTTCAGCTACTTCCTCGCCGAGACGGTCTATTCTGGTAAGCTCGTTCCCCGCTCTCTGCTGGTCATCGATGAGGCCCACAACACCGACACCGAGCTGAGCGGCTTCATCGAGATCACGATGTCCGAGCGCTTTGCAAAGCAGGCCCTCAAGCTCGAGATGCCAGAGATCACGACCCAGAAGCAGGCCTGGCGTTGGATCACCGACGAGTACGAGCCGAAGCTCAAGTCACACGTGAAGCACTACGAGGAGATGATCGAGAAGTTCAACCTCGCCGACAAGATGAAGACCGACTTCGTCGCTCTTGCGAAGCAGTATGAGATGCTCGACAAGCACATCTGCAAGGTTCACCGCTTCATGGAGCTCTACGACGAGGAGAATTGGGTCTTCAACCTCACAGAGGGAGAGGGCCGCGGGATGCGAAAGCTCGAGTTCAAGCCCATTGACGTCTCGGGTTATGCAGAGCAGATCCTCTTCAAGAACGGTCGACGGGTTCTCCTCATGTCTGCCACGATCCTCAATCGAGAGGGCTTCTGCAAGATGCTCGGCATCGGTGAGGACGACTGCGCGTTCATCTCCATCCCGTCTCCGTTCCCCCCGGAGAATCACCCAATCTTCACCTACCCGATCGCGAAGATGTCGGCAGGGACGATCGATCAGGACCTCCCAAAGCTCGCGGAGGCGGTCCGTGCGATCCTTGCTCAGCACCCGAACGAGAAGGGCATCATTCACTGCCACACCTTCAAGATCGCGAAGTACCTCCAGCAGAATGTGAAGTCCAACCGACTCCTCATTCACGGAAGCGAGGATCGAATCCAGAAATTGCAGGAGCACATGACTTCCGACAAGCCCACCGTCCTCCTCTCTCCCTCGATGCAGGAAGGCGTTGACTTGAAGGACGACCTCTCACGATTCCAGATCATCTGCAAGGTCCCGTACCCGTACCTCGGTGACAAGATCGTGAAGAAGCGGATGCACCGCTGGCCGTGGTGGTATCCCCTCCAGACCGCAAAGACCATCGTGCAGTCCATCGGTCGATCCGTTCGCAGTTCCAATGACCACGCCGTGAGCTACATTCTCGATGCTGACTGGAACAGGTTCTATGATCGTCACTCTGACCTGTTCCCGGAGTCGTTCAGGCGATCTTTGAGGGGATAACATTCTATAAGTTAGTTCTACAATCCTTCATGAGTGAGATTCTGCACAACGCACATGACTTGAAGCTCCAAGCTGAGATTAGAGGGGAAAGACTTGTAGTTACTTCTGGCGGGTTCGATCCCATGCATGTCGGTCATCTTCGATGTCTGCAAGAGTCAGCTGACTTCGTCAGAAAGATTGGCAGAAAAACAAGACTCGCTATCATAGTCAACGGTGATGGATTCTTACTTCGTAAGAAGGGGTACGCTTTCATGCCCATTGAGGAGCGGATGGAGATCATCGCGGGAGTCAGGGGAGTTGATTATGTAGTTCCCTGGGACGACGGCAGTCAAACTGTCGTAGGCGCAATTGAAATTCTAAAGCCTTTCGCTTTCACTAAGGGCGGAGACAGAGATGCTGCAGCAAATGTTCCAGAGTTCGATGTCTGTGAAAAGCTTGGAACGAAGGTGATATTTGGAGTAGGAGGAGGGAAGATTCAATCCTCCTCTGATCTGGTTGCGGCAATCAAGAATGAAAAGAGGTAACGTCAGAGTATTCTTCACTTCCCTTGATCTCGTTCCTGGGGGCGAGAAAAAGAAGCTGATGCGAAATTTTGTAGATTTCTGTGTGAGAGCTATGAAGCTGGAGAGTGACTACTCGATCTACATCGTTGACGACCGAAAGCGTTACTCAATAGAAACGACTGCAATTTGCTTCCCTGAGGAGGGAAGTGTTCGCATCTACGGAAAGGGAAGAGCGTTCGTAGATGTTCTAAGATCGATGGCTCACGAACTATCTCACTTGGCTCAACATGAAAATGGCGGAATCGAATATGACGAGCTTCACTTCTCTTCTGATTTAGAAGACGAAGCCAACAAAGTTGCCGGTGAGCTTGTAAACGCTTTCTCTGCTGTTGTAGGATATGATCTGGTTTATGAGGGAAAGCGTGAGAATAGTAAAAAAGCCCTGGGGCCACGAAGAGATTTGGGCTGAGACGCCAAAGTACGTTGGTAAGATTCTTCACATCAACAATGGTCATCGTCTGAGCAGGCAGTACCATCTCAAGAAAGAAGAGACGATCAGGGTTCTTAGCGGTCTTTTGACCATCGAGACTGGTCCAAATGTCGAGCACCGGTTCGACTACTGCGAAGGAAGCACATTCCACGTCACTCCCGGCACTGTCCACCGTTTCTGCGCTTACAAGGGAGACGTTGACATTGTTGAGGTCTCAACTCCTGAGCTCGATGACGTCGTTCGCCTTGAGGATGACTACGCAAGAGATACATAGTTGCATGCATTGCAAGTCTTGCGGATCTAAGTCACTCACGCTGAGAATGAAACTCTCAGAGTCAATGCTCCCCATCATGAAGCCGGAGCACAATCTTCGCGAGATCTGCAAGGAGCTGACGCTGCTGGAAGACCACCTCAATCACCAGTCGAAGCAGTGTCCTGATTGCATCACAAAACATTTTCTCAAGCTCGAGGCTCTTGCAGAAGAAGGCCTATCATTGTGCGACGGCGATGATAAAATCTCTCACATATGCGAGAGCCTCGCGATGATTTTTAGAAAGCTTCTCATGATGGTCATGAGAGAACACCGGCACAGGGAAGCGGCGTCTCGTTGCCGAACAATTCGAAAGAAACTAATGCCGATGGTATTTCACGTAGTATAAAATGACAACTTACAGGCGCCAAGAGGGCGCTGGCCTCTTCATTGTTAGCCCCACACTCGACAAAGTCCTGGTCTTTGAGGACGGAGATTATCTCAACATTCCACGGGGCAGCAGAGAACACAACGAACCCCTCATGAGAACTGCACTGCGAGAAGCCTGGCGCGACTGCGGCATTCGGGTGAGTGAGAGTGATTTCCTCACCGAAGACTCTTACAAAGTCGGCGACCTTGTCACCTTCGTCGTGATGAGCGGCAAAAAGCCGAACTCAAGGAAGGGCATGATGTACGTGCCGTGGCGAACTCTTGAAGAGAATTGCCCAGACTTCCTGTATCCAGCAGTGCAGTGGGCAAAAGAGAAGTCTTACGGCTGACACTGGTTACTAGTGGCACGGGATGGATATCTATTACTAGATGTCTATCTTCCGTGAACACAAGACTTCAGCAGACCGCTCCGCAGCGGACCGTTCTCGTCACAAGCAAAAGATTGAGAAAGCGATCAAAGACGGCATCACAGATATCGTCTCTGAAGAGTCGATCATTGGGCAGGATGGGAAGAAGAAGATCCGCATTCCTGTTCGTGGCATCAAGGAGTGGCAGTTCGTCTATGGCGACAACGAGGGTCAGAAGCAGGTGGGCTCTGCTCCTAACGCCGACATCCAAAAGGGGCAGGTCGTAAGGAAGGGTCAACAGCAGGGGCAGGGCTCCGGCAGCAAGGCTGGTAAGGACAAGGGAGAGGAGTTCTACGAGGTCGAGATTACCCTCGAAGAGCTCGCAGAGTACCTCTTCTCCTCGTTGAATCTCCCAGAGCTAGAGAGGAAGAAGCTGCGAACAGTTCTCGAGGAGAGGCCAAAGCGACATGGCACACGCCCCCAGGGCATTCCACCGCGGCTCGACAAGAGAGAGTCTGCCATCCAGCGGATAAAGCGCCTCGCGGCAGCACGAAGGGCCGGAGAGGTGGAGGTGGATGAGGACGGCAATGAGGTCTTCCCATTCCACGACAACGACCTCCGGTACCACCACATCAAGGCGAAACCGAAGGAGGCGACAAACGCCGTCATCTTCTTCATGATGGACGTCTCCGGCTCGATGACCCAGGACATCAAGTTCATCGCAAGGTCCTTCTACTTCCTCCTCTACCAGTTCATCCGCCACAAGTACGAGAAGGTCGAGATTGTCTTCATCGGTCACACGACTGAGGCTTTCGAGACTGATGAGGACTCCTTCTTCAAGAGGGGATCATCCGGTGGCACGCACGTCTCCTCGGCTCCTGAGCTCGCGATTGAGATTGCGAACGAGCGGTACCATCCTTCGGCTTGGAACGTCTATGTGTTCCACTGCACGGACGGCGACAACTTCGAAGAAGACAACGCGAAGGCCTTCGACATGTACAGGGATCTCTGTGACATCAGCCAGATGGTCGGCTACTGTGAGATCAAGCCGAAGGGCTCGACTCCCGCTTGGCAGAGTGACTCTGCCTCGAAGCTCATGAACAATCTCAAGGCTCTCTCGCCAGTTCTTCGCACTGCCACGCTGGTGAGTAAGGATGACGTTTGGCCTGTCTTTAGCAAGTTCTTTGGGAGTGAGTGATGGGTGACTACAACTTGAGTGATCTCGAGGAATGGGACGAGAAGATCTGCGAGATCGCGAGAAAGCACGGCCTCGACTGGTACCCGATAGCCTATGAGACCTGTGACTACCGTGAGATGATCGGTCACATGGCTTACCACGGGATGCCCTCTCACTATGCACACTGGTCGTACGGAAAGACGTTCGAGAGGACGCACTTCATGTACAACGCGGGCGCTGAGGGCCTTCCGTATGAGCTCATCATCAACTCTGATCCGTCAATCGCATACCTGATGCTGGAGAACCCGCTGTACCTCCAGATTCTCATCATGGCGCACTGCGTCGGCCACTCGGACTTCTTCAAGAACAATCGGACGTTCAAGGACACTGACGCCGCGACCGTCACGATGAGGTTCAGGAATGCCGGAAAGCGGATTAAGGCCTACATCGAGGACCCGACGATAGGGATTGAGGCCGTGGAGAAGATCATCGATGCCTGCCACGCATTCACTTACCAGACCGATCGTCGCGGCAGGACGAGACCGTCCGAGAGAGAGCTTCGTAAGAAGTACATCGACCTCATCAAGAACGACGAGAAGGGAGAGTGGAAGGACTTCAATATCGATGACCTCCCGCTTGAGCCTGAGTATGACATCCTCCAGTTTGTCCTTGACAACAATCACAAGCTCACAGATTGGCAGCGGGACATCATCTCGATAGTCCATGACGAGTCTCTCTACTTCTGGCCGCAGATCAGGACAAAGGTTATGAATGAGGGGTGGGCGAGCTTCTGGCACTACAGAATTCTCCATGACCTTGAGCTCGCTGATGAGCATCACCTCCCTTTCCTCAAGACTCACAACGCTGTCCTTCGACCGTGGGGTCTCAAGATCAACCCATACCACCTCGGTTTTGAAATCTTCAAGGACATCGAGAAGAGATTCGGCATAGAGGAGTGCTTCCTTGCGAGAGAGGTCTGCAACGACGAGAACTTCATCATGCAGTACCTCACCGAGGAGAAGGCGAGAGAGCTCAACCTCTTCACCTTCAGTCCGAAGGGCAAGAAGAACCCTGATTGGACAGTTGACGACATTGTCGAAGACGACGAAAGCTGGCAGGAGGTGAGGGCCGCCCTCCTGCAGAGCATTGCCGGCAATATGATTCCGACGATATACGTCGATCACGTGGCAAAGGACAATACATTAGAACTGCGGCATGAACATGACGGAAGGGACCTCGAGCTCGATTACGCAGACAACTGCGTCAAGCTCATCAGGAACATCTGGCACGGTCCCGTCAAGCTGTTCACTGACGTAGAAAATGAAGAATTTGAGATCTCGTAGGAGGGAACGTGGATTTTCTCGACATCATTAAGAAGCAAAGGGTTGAGTCGCAGAAGGACTCTTGGAAGGGTAGTTTCATCGACTACCTGAAGCTCGTCAAGGAAGATCCTGACGTGACAAAGCTCGCCGCGAGGAGACTCGTTGACGCCGTAGAGTCATACGGTGTGAGCACAATGGATGAGACTGATCCTCGCTGCCGAAAGCTGTTCGGCAGCGACAAGCTAAAGACCTACAGCTACTTCAGGGACGAATTCTACGGCCATGAGCGCGTCATTGCAAAGCTCATGCGATTCCTGAAGTCCGCTGCCCTGAAGGGTGAGGAAAGCAGGCAGGTCCTGCTTCTCATGGGACCTGTCGGATCAGGAAAGAGCGCACTTGCCGACGCGGTGAAGAAGGCTCTTGAGAAGGCTGCAGAGCCCGTCTACCATCTCGATGGCTGCCCAGTTCGCGAGGAGCCGCTTCACCTCCTTCCGAGGTCATTGAGGGAGGAGTTCGAGAAGATCCTCGGTGTCCACATCGAGGGAGACCTCTGTCCGGTCTGTCGATACAGGCTCATGGAAGAGTTCAAGGGCGAGTACGAGAAGTTCCCTGTGGTCCGCTCATCCTTCTCGCAGAGAGCGCGCAGGGGTATCGCGGTCGTCCCTCCCATGGATGCCAACTCTCAGGACGTTTCGGCCCTCATCGGCTCAGAGGACATCTCAAAGCTGGACAAGTTCTCCGAGGACGATCCCCGAGTCCTGAACCTCAACGGTGCATTCAACGTCGGTAACCGCGGTGTGGTGGAATTTGTCGAGATCTTCAAGAACGAGATCGAGTTCCTCCACACGATCCTCACTGCGACCCAGGAGAAGAATGTTCCGACACCGGGCAAGAACTCGATGCTCTACTTCGACGGTGTCATCCTCTCACACTGCAACGAGGCAGAGTGGAATCGCTTCAAGTCTGAGCACACGAACGAGGCCATCCTCGATCGCGTCGTGAAGATCGAGGTTCCATACGTCCTGGAGCTCACGCAGGAGATGAAGATCTACGAGAAGATGCTTCGCAAGTCCGACTTCAAGTATCACCTCGCTCCCCATACGATCAAGGTCGCGGCAATGTTCTCGGTGATGAGCCGCCTCAAGCCTTCCCAGAAGTGTGACCTCCTCACCAAGATGAAGATCTACGACGGCCAGGAGATTGTCGAGAAGGGCAGGACGCGCAAGGTCGACATCACTGACCTCCGTGATGAGGCAAAGCACGAGGGTATGGAGGGAATCTCTACCCGATTCATCACGAAGGCAATTGACTCTGCACTCACCGACTCTGACAAGGGTTTCATCACTCCGATGAGAGTCGTCGAAGCTCTCATCAAGCAGGTGAAGGAGCAGGTTGTCGACGAGGAGAAGAAGAAGAACTATCTCGAGATCCTCCAGAAGGTCATCCGTGAGGAGTACCTGAAGATCCTCGAGGGAGAGATCGCAAAGGCGTTCGTCACCGCCTACGAGGAGCAGGCCCAGTCTCTCTTCGACAACTACCTCGACAACGCAGAGGCCTTCACGACTCGACAGAAGATGAAGGACAGGGTCACCTCCGAGGAGAGAGAGCCTGACGAGAAGTTCATGAAGGCTCTCGAGGAGCAGATCGGGATCACGGGCTCGATGAAGGACGGGTTCCGAGCTGACGTGACGGCCTACATGTTCGCGAAGATTCGGCGCGGAACGAAGGTCGACTACCGCTCCTACGAGCCCCTCCGTGAGGCGATCGAGGGCTACCTCATCTCCTCAGTGAAGGACATGGCGCGAATTGTCACGAAGTCAAAGAGCAGAGACAACGAGCAGCAGAAGAAGTACTCAGAAATGGTCAATGCGCTTGTACAAGACTACGGCTACACACCAGAATCTGCTGAGGAGATTATCACCTTTGCCGCCAACAACCTCTGGAGAGACAGCTAGACGACTCACTGGTGACGGTGAGTCTGTCCTTGCCGCGGCGAGGAAGATAGCTCAAGGGACTATCGAGACTATCGGTTCTTCGATAGTCGAGGTCTTCAAGGACAGGGCACTGGGAGGGTCACCCGCAGACTCTCTCAGGGTCCTGTCGTCTTGGAAGTCCAAGAGTGACATTGAAAGAATCGCTCGCTCATTGGTCCTGTTGTCGGCGTACAGGGCTGAGCAGGCTTCACCCGCCTCTTCATACCTCTTCTTGCGTCTTCTATCAGGCGAAAAACTGGTGGCATCGGGTACAAGGACGATGTTGGAGAGCGACCTCCCGGCTCTCATCGACGATGTCCAAGACGAGACGGTGAGAAGCCTGTTACTCGACAGCATCGGGCAGGCGGGAGCCACAGGGAATGTCTCAGTCTCAGTCGGAGGCATTACACACATCTCTGTTGACGAGTCATCGTCCTATCCAGTGATAGTCTCTCCGAGCTTTCACACCTCTCGATCCCTAACTTCCAGACAAATAGTCGTTTTTGACGGGGTCATCGAGAGCGTCGGTCAAGTGAACACATTCCTCGAGAAGTGTTCACTTGACAATTCTCGAGTCCTGCTCGTTGCGAGAGCGTTCTCTTCAGAGGTGGCCAGCACGATCTTCGCCAACAACCAGAGGGGAGTTTTTGACATCGTGCCCCTCACTCCCGGAACCTCGGTCGAGGACGAATTTACGATCTCAGACTTGAGCACGGTCATTGGGCAGGAGACTGTCAACCTCATCTCCCACGAGGACGACTCTAACTGTCACGATGTTGTCGTAGAGAACGGTAAGCTCAAGGTTCACTTGAGAGATACTGCTGGGCGAGATGAGTTATTGAGAAAGCTGCGGGGTGAGATCTCACAGTTCAGCGATCCTGATATCTTGCGAATGTTGCAGAATCGCATCTCGAGAATCTCTTCGAGGAGAGTTTCTGTCTGCATCGGTGAAGAGTTCGGCGATACAAGAGAGATAGTGAAAGAAAGATTTGACCATGGCATGAGATGCTTCCTCGTGTCAAGGAGAAAGGGAATCACGATGATTGGGTGTAGGGCGTACCCAGGTGACTCTTACAAAATTGCCCTCTCAACGTATGAAGCGTTCAGACAGCTAGTTAGAAATACGGGAGGCGCCCTTGTTATCGACAAGAAAGTGGAAGTGGCCAAGCGGAGAGACGGCAAAAACAGAAGAGCTCGAGTCTCTCATTCGTGACAAGGAAGTCCAGATCTTCGTTGGATCAGACTCACACATGCTCGGTGGACAGTGGGTGTTTGCGACAGTGATTGCAGTGTACTACCCGGGCAAGGGAGGCAGGTTCTTCTACGTCAGGGACCAGGCGCAAAAGTCTGATTTTCGCCACCTACACCAGCGGCTTACTGAGGAGGCTGTTAGATCTCTCACAGTTGCAAGCGAAATTCGAGATGAGTTTGGAAGGGACCCAGAGGTTCACCTCGATCTCAACACTGCCGTCCACAAGTCTTCGAAGTACGTAAAAGAGCTCACTGCAATGGTGGGAGCCTACGGCTTCAAGTGCCAGGTGAAGCCTAACTCTTGGGTATCTTCAACACTGGCTGATAAGAGTGCAAGGTAAGTTTACACTATCGCTCTTGATGATTCGATACAACATGAGGTGTACATGAATGAAGCTGATTTTGGAAGACAGTACTTCAATGTTTTCGGTGCAGTGAAGGACACGACTTCTAACAACATTATCACGATTTGTCGTCAAGAAGGGATCGATGATAGAGTGACGCAGAAGATTGTTGCAGCTGTGCAGCTAAGCATTGAGCAGTCTGCGAACAACGCTTACCCGTCGCTTTGGGGACAGGTTCAGAAATTTTTTCGTAAGTGAGCAGAATGGAAGGGATCAAGCATCTCGTGCAGTGCCATTGCGTCCTCCCTACTTTAAGGAGGTTGCCCAATCCTGTGTATCACTCGTTCGTAGTGTTCTCGGTGTTGGACGATGGTGGTAACGTAATACCAAAGGACGCTGAGTGTACGAATTGCGGAGTGATCCATTCTGTCATTGACTTTTGCAAGTCTGAGATCACTACGAAAGAAAAATCATCGTCGATAATCACTGTCAAAGACATCTCGCTTATGATCCCCACAGAGCTCTCTAATGTTCTTGCAAGCTATGAGTGTGACATAGCTACTTGGGAACAAGCTCACTTCATCTACTCAAACCAGAGATGGGGTGAGAGAATAGTCTTGACGAGGCAGTCAGAGGATGGTAAAGTGAAGGGAAAGACTCTCACTTTTGAGGGCTCGAATAAGTTCAAGATCGAGTCATACGACATGACGGAGACATTCTAATGTCAATCGACACAGATTGGCTCAGGCAGATTCAGACATGCCGCGAGATCAATCAGAGAATAAACGATTTTGGAGTCACTGACTACCAGAGAATGAAGCTCATTGAGCTTCTCAGCCTGGAGTTAGAGAACCGAGAAGCGATGCTCTCGGTACTAGAGGTCATCAAGCCTCACATCATCAACAAAGAGGAGCTCATCGCTCCCGAAGGAGAAAAAGCAAGTGGAGAATTCGATCCTGGAGATTTGGACCGAGATTCGGGGAATCGTTGAGGGCATTGACCTCGATGTTCGTAAGAACGCTGCTGGAAATGCATCGGCAGGAGTCAGGGCTCGCAAGGGACTTCGTACCCTGAAGGCGAGAGCTGCAGCGCTCACAAAGGTGACTGTTGAGACTGAGAAGTCTCGGAAGTCAGAGAAGGTAGAGTAATGTCACTGCCCCGTGGGGTAGCTCCTCTTGTTGAGCCACCCGCGCCACGGCCGCGTGGGGTTGCCCCGTCTCACCCTGTTGAGCCTTCTCGACCGCGTGGTTGGGTGCCTCAGACAGAAGATGCACCCGTGACCCATACTGAGACTCAGACTGAGGTTGCTGGGGTTGCTGGGGTTGCTCTTCCCGTCAGAGAAGAGCAGGTTGAGGAGACTCCTGCTGCCATCACTTCTGAACCTCCAGCTGCGGCTGCGGCACTCATCGAGGAGCCGGTTGTGGTTGAGCCCGCAGTGGTTACTCCAGAGCCATCTCCTGAGTCCCCAGCGCAGGAGCCCGCCGTAGAGGTGGAATCTCCTGTTGCCGCAGCTCCTGTCGCGAAGGCATCTAAGCGCAAGGGTTGAGCTCAGTCAGATCGTTAGCAGCCTCCACTTTCCGGAGTATCGACTTCTCTAGTTGGCATATCCGCATGCGGGTAACGCCAAAGAGATCACCGATCTCTTGGAGAGTGTGGGGCTCACGCGCTTTTATGAGGCAGCAGTTCAGCGAGGAACCATCCTTTACCCACATTCGGCAGGAAGACTTCTCACAGGAGAGTGACCTCTTCTCGTGCTCTGCAAAGCAGGTAGTGTGGGGAACGACTTCAAGTTTCTCTCTTGCCATAAGAGAAGGTTACGAAAGTCAGAAGTATGTATAGAAACTTGTCTGAGGGACAATAACTTGAGCAGAAAGACATTTGTCATTGACACCAGCGTCCTACTTTACGATTCTTCTTCCATCTTCGCATTCACTGGCAACGATGTGGTCATTCCGCTCATAGCTCTCGAGGAGCTCGATAGGTTCAAGGATCGAAAAGAGCTCATCGGCAGCGCGGCGAGAGAAGTGAACAGGTCCCTGGACTCTTTGAGGAAGAAGGGAAGTCTCCACGATGGGATTCACCTCCCAGAGAACGACGTTAACATCCGAGTCGTCAGCGACGGGATGTCTGACATCGAGGACGGTCTCATTCCGAAGGAGTTCGACCTGAAGAAGGGCGACCACAAGCTCCTGTGGGTTGCTGCCTGGCTGCGTCACTCGAAGCCCGACAACCAGGTCATCATCGTCACAAAAGACATCAACCTCCGGCTCAAGGCCGATGCAATTGGCATCACTGCCGAGGACTATTACAGGGATGTTCCACAGGCAGTTCGAGAAGGTAACCCTGTGTACTCTGGCCAATCTCAGATGACTCTGAGTGATGAGGACATGGAATCCTATTACCAGCATGGGTGGGTTACTCCAGTGAACTCTGAGAGCCTCTGTGAGAACTCTCTCGTGGTGGGAGTCTCAGAGACGAATCCGCAGAAGAGCCTCATTGGAATGGTGAAAGGTGGTAAGATCATCCAGCCAAAAGCAAAGGTCGACTCCATTGGAATAACGCCCAGGTCGAAGGAGCAGAAAGCGGCAATCCACCTCCTGAACGATGGTGATGTGCCCCTCGTGGCAATGACAGGCCTTGCTGGTTCGGGAAAGACATTCCTTGCTCTTACGGCAGGAATGGCTGGTCTCAACTCGAAGAAGTATGAGCGAATCATCATCACAAGATCTATCGAGCCCGTGGGAAGAGATCTCGGCTACCTGCCCGGGACTCTCGATGAGAAGATGGCTCCGTGGCTCATGCCCATCGTTGACAACTTTCGCAATGCCTTCCGAGACACGACCTATTTCGAGACCATGAGACAGCGCGGGATCATTGAAGTGAGCCCCATTTCTTACATTCGAGGAAGAAGCTTCAGCAACTGTTATATCATCGTTGATGAGGCCCAGAACCTCACCATCCACGAGATCAAGACTCTCGTGACGAGGTGCGGTGAGGGAACTAAGATGGTCCTGCTTGGTGACACAGAGCAGGTTGACACTCCCTACCTCGACAGGTTCTCGAACGGATTGACAATCGCGATCGAGAGGTTAAAGGGCTCTCAGCTTTTCGGTCACATCAGGCTCGATCGTGGTGAAAGATCTCCGCTCGCAACGTTGGCAAGTCAATCACTGTAGGCTTTGAGCTTCCTATTTAGCTCGAAGAGGTGATTCATGGCGACAGCAGTCTTTCGTAAGATTGATCTCAATCGCTACGCGAAAGTCTACCCATTTCTTAGAAAGGAGCCGAAGTACACCTACCAGTCGGATGATGCTGTCGTCCTTGAAAGCGCCGTGGTAGATTTCGGAGGCAGCAACGAGGTTGTCTATAACTTCAAGCACACGTACTCCAGCGTTCCCGTCGTCGTTGCAACAGCTCAAAATGACAGCTTCAATGTGTTCATCAAGGCAATCACGACTGATACAGTCACCGTCGGTGCGAGCTTTGCCACTTCTGAGTCAGTTTCCATCATTGTGGTGTCAGAATGAGAGCGAAATTGGGAGCCAACAAAGTGGTGCTACAGTTTGGTAGCATGTCAGTGGCTGCGGATCAGTCATCAGTGATTGCCACAGATCCAGCAATAGACTCTACTATTAACGTCGGAGTGGTCATGACTCCCCACACAAACGTGTCTATCACACCTCACAAGCAGACAAATGACATCTTTCTAGTCATCACGTCTGATACGTCTGGCGGCACTGCAGAATATCTCATTGCGAGTACAAGCTAATGGCTACAAGACCACCAGATTTCAAGTCTTCTGGCATACGTGCAGAGAGGCTTATCGCATCGGGGAGCTCAACAAACCCGAGACTTCTGCTCATCGGATCAGGGGCTGCTGGGAACGATGGGGTCACCGTCGACACTGGCAACCTCATACTTGCGGGTACAGGTTCAGACACGTGGCTTTTCATCTCTGGCTCTACTGGCGGCAGTGACAGGGTTACATTTGGTGGCGACGTTCACATCTCGGGCACTCTGACCGGTGTCACTCTAACAGTCGACGAATTCTTCGATTCAACGACAAACGGATCAATTTTCACCACTGGATCTGCAGCATTCCGAGGTGGTGAAAGCTCTGTTGACTCTCCAAGTGACAAGGGAGCGGACGTCTTCTTCTATGTGTCTGGTTCAAGAGACGGCACCAAGTCTACTCTCTTCGGCGGAAATACCGTCTACTCAGGTAGCATCACTCTAAAGGACTCAGGCGGTAACGCAACTATCACTGCCACGCAGTCAAATGGTAATCTCGCAATTGAAGGTGACCTCACAGTAAATGGCGGTGACTTCCTAACTAACGCTAGCACAGTCACCGTTTTTCCCACTAATGCATCGACAATTTCTCTGGGCAGTGCAGCTTCTAGCATCTCAATAGGAAACTCTGCGGGCAGCACTTCACACACGTTCACCGTCGCTTCTGCGAGGACTGGCAACGTTACTTTGAACCTCGCGTGTGGTGCCACCGCGGTTGGTAGCACAAAGAACTTGAACTTCGGTCTTGGGGCAGACCCGGGTGTTACAACGAATATCAGGATTGGAACGACTGATACCGGTGGCATAACAAACATCTTCATGTCGGGCTCAATGCAGATCACGGGATCGATTGGCTTGAAGGGTTCAATCACTCCCAACTCCGACTTCACCTACAATCTTGGAACTCCTGCACTCCGCTGGCAGAACGTGTACACGGGCGACCTACACCTGCGGAACGATCGTGGAGACTGGACAATCCTTGAGGAAGAAGAGTTTCTCTGCGTCATCAACAACAAGACAGGAAAGCGCTACAAGATGATGCTTCAACCTCTTGATTAGATCGCAGTCGTATACATAATCATTGAAACTCGTAAAGGAGAGATCACATGGCGTTAGTTGGAAGCGTATCGGGGTCAAACTCGATAGTTGCAATCACAGGATCGGTCATTGTTGCCAACAGGCCCAATGCCACTTATCCTTCGCTGCCTGGCGTAGACGCAGTATTCTTTGTCTCAGGTAACATAGCGGCTCGTTCTCCGGGTTCTCCGGCTGCAAGCCCTGATTACACAGTTAGAGGAACAACGGTGTTCGGCGGTGACGTCGTAATCAGCGGCACACTGTTCGGTGGATCACCGCTCTACATTGGTGATCAAGTCATTGCAAGGAACGGACTCGTCGTATCCGGCGCAATGACGACGACAGCTGGTCTCACCGGTTCGCTCACGAAGCTCGCAGACGGAACAAGCTACCTCATTGCAGGTACCAACGTTACGATCACAACGGGCTCTAACGGTGCAGTTACGATTGCTTCGACTGGTGGTGGTGGTGGCTCGAACTTCTTCACTGAGACGGCAGCGGGAGTCATCTACAACTCAGGAACTGTTGCATTCACGGGCGCAAGGACTGGCGAGACCATCACTGCTGCGAGTGACAAGGGCACGGACGTCGTCTTCTACTTCTCTGGTTCAAATGCAGGTGTCGGCACTGCTGGGTCAAATGCCACCTTATTCGGTGGCAATGTAATAACCTCTGGGTCCTTCAGCATCAAGACTGCATCGGGGGTTATCGCTTCTATTAGCAACGGCGGAGTGATCAGTGGTTCCAGTGACCTGCAGGCCGGTGCGAACCTCACTGTGGGTGGGACTTCAACTCTCGTCGGTGTGGTTTCAGCTTCGAATGATCTTGCAGTCAACGGCGGCGATCTAACAACGACATCTACCACTTTCAATCTCGTCAATACGTCTGCAACCACGGTCAATTTTGCCGGTGCTGCAACTACGCTTGAGATTGGAGCTGCCACCGGTACAACGTCGATCAACAATGATCTTACAGTTGACGGTAACACCACACTTGGAAATGCTGTTTCTGACACGACAACGGTGGCAGGAAGCCTCGCAGTCAATGGCACGTCGGGCGCTGGTACAAACAAGATCACCTCCACTCAAACGTCTTTTGACCTTCTCAATACGACTGTCACGACTCTCAGCGTTGCAGGTGCCGCAACAACTGTCAATATCGGTGCAGCCACAGGAACTACAACTGTCAACAATGACCTGACTGTCAACAAGAATCTGATTGTCAAGGGTGACCTCTACATCAGCGGAACAACGACAACGATCGACTCCACAGTGATGGAGATCCAGGACCCAGTGATAGGCCTGGGCTTTGCTTCTGGTTCGGTTGCAGGCTCGTTGAGCGATAGAGGTTTCATAGGAGGTCTCGTCGGAGAGAACAGCGTTGCAATGTTCTGGGATGAGAGCGCGGATGGCTTCACGGTTGCGAGAACTGATACAACACCCACAGCGGCCGCTGTGGGTGCCGCGATAAATGTTGTTGATTATCAGGCGTTTAGGGCTGGTAAGCTTGAGCTTGGTGGACCGACAGCTTTCGTAACTTCTTCGGATGGATCAAAGCTCACGTCCAAGGGCAGCACAATCGAGCTCAACCCCAATACCGGAGGTATTGTTGACTTCCAAGTCAACGGCTTCTCGTACATCAACTTCAAAGATGGCGGAGCTGGCAACCCAGCGGTGTTCGGCGCTGTTAGCAACAAGAACCTGGTCATCAGCGGTGCGCTCATACGGTTGAATGCTGGAAACAATGGTTTCCAGCTCGAGAGACATGGTGTGCCCATCGGTGTAGTAAGCGGTACAATTGGCGCAGGTGCTGGACTCAGGATCGCAGCAGGAGACACATCGGTTGCACAGGAACTCACGCTGAGCGGTTCATCAGTCATAATCGGAGCAAATGGCGGAACAACAACGATTCAGGGTGGGACATTAGTCGGTAACCAGACAACGCAGAGCGTCTTCAATACTGTCGCTACGACTGTGAACTTTGCTGGAGCTGCAACAACTCTGACAATTGGAAACGCGTCTGGAACCACCACTGTCAACAGCAGTCTCGTCGTCAATGGAAACACCACATTCGGAAATGACATCAACACTGATCAAGTATCGTTCGCAAATGCGAAGGTGAGCACAACGATACTACCGAGCGGTGACAGAACGCTGGACCTTGGAAGCTCAACTGCTCGCTGGGCTAACATCTACACCGGCGATCTTCATCTCAGAAATGAGAGGGGAGACTACACTCTGATAGAAGAGCCAGACTTCCTCTCGATCAGGTTCAACAAGACTGGGAAGCGGTATAAGTTCCTCCTTGAGAGAGTCCCTGAGCTGGATGAGCAGTCTTAGAGATTGAGTATCAGTTCTCTACTGAAGAAGAACTGAACAATTATTAAGACTCCGCCTTTCGGTTGTTCAAGCCCTGAGGTGGAGTCTTCTTCTGTTTACTGGTGACGCGCAGAAGACAACTATTCTGCATGTTCAGTAGCCAATTTCAAATTCAAAACAAGCACGTTCCGAGCGTCTGCGATGTTGTGTTCGTCGCAGACTTCTTTGCTGAGGACCTGGTGGGTGGCGCGGAGCTCACAACTGAGGCTCTCATAAAGTCATCACCATTCAGGGTATTCAAACTCCACACGAAGGACGTCTCTCTTCAGAACCTTGAGGAGGGTCACAGCAAGTTCTGGATCTTTGGGAACTGGGCGGGGTTGAACAGAGACCTCATCCCAACAATAGTTGCTAACATGAAGTACTCAGTGCTCGAGTACGACTACAAGTTCTGCAAGTACCGTTCTCCTGAGAAGCACGAGGTAGCAGAGAAGAAGCCCTGTGACTGTCAGAACGACAGTGCGGGCAAGCTCGCCTCGACTTTCTACCTTGGAGCAAAGTCTCTCTGGTGGATGTCTGAGAGACAGCAGAAGAGATACTGGAAGCTCTTCCCATTTCTCGAGAACGTGCCACAGAGTGTCCTGTCCTCAGTCTTCGAAGAGGACTTCTGGGTTCTTCTCAAGCAGCTCAGGGAGAAGAACTCAAATGCTGAGAGAAAGGGCTGGATTGTATTGGGCTCAACGTCCTGGATCAAGGGAGTCGATGACGCAGTAGAGTGGTGCAAGTCACAGGGGCATGACTACGAGATAGTCCACGGAGTCTCTCCTGGAGACTTCCTCACGAAGCTTTCGACTGCTGAGGGTCTCGTCTACCTCCCAAAGGGCGGCGACACTTGCCCTCGAATGGTCATCGAGGCTAAGCTGCTCGGTTGCAAGCTTCACACCAATGACAACGTCGAGCATGCAAATGAGGAGTGGTTCACGTCCAGCGATCCACTCGACACTGAATCCTACCTTTACGCCGCCAGGGAAACATTCTGGAACGGCATCAGGAGCGCAATGGAGTGGGAACCGAAGATTAGCGGTTACACGCAGACGAGGAACTGCATTGAGCAGAGGTATCCCTGGATTGAGAGCATCAACTCTCTTCTCGGGTTCTGTGATGAAGTCATCGTCGTTGACGGTGGGTCAACGGACGGAACCTGGGAGAAGCTGCAGGAGCTCGCTGAGTCTGAGCCTCGTCTGAAGCCGTTTCAACACGCGAGAGACTGGGACGACAAGAGATTCGCTCTTTATGACGGACAGCAGAAAGCGATTGCTCGAGAGCGTTGCACGGGTGACTTCTGCTGGCAAGTTGATATCGACGAGGTAGTTCATGAAGAAGATTACTCGAAGATTAGAAATCTTGTTAAGAGCTTCCCAAGAGAAGTTGACATTATCGCATTACCACTTGTCGAATTTTGGGGTCGAGAAGGGAAAGTAAGAGTTGACGTCAACCCATGGAAATGGAGGCTTAGTCGCAACAATCCAAGAATCACTCATGGCGTCCCACTAGACCAAAGAGCTTATGATGCTGACGGCTCAATGTATTCTTCTGGCTCTGATGGCTGCGATTACATTTACAGCGACACTGGAGAAAGTGTTCCCTTTGCGACCTTTATGTCTCGAGAAGGAGAGATCTCTAGACAACATGCGCTTTTGCGCAATGAAGAAGCTTTAGCTTATTACGAATCGTGGATTAACGCTGTCACTGAGCAGCTGCCAGGAGTTTATCACTACTCGTGGTATGACATAGAGAGAAAGATCTACACTTACAAAAATTACTGGTCAAAGCACTGGATGAGTCTCTACAATAGAACTCAAGAAGACGTTCCTGAGAATAACATGTTCTTCGAAAAGTCATGGTCGGAAGTTACTGAAGAAGAAATCAGAAGTCTTGCAGCGAAGATGGAAAGTGAAATGGGAGGATGGATTTTCCACAAGAGACTTGACTTCAACAATCCCACTCCCAGCGTGAAGATTAGAAGAGAACAGCCGGCTTCAATGGTCGGTTGGAGAGAGAGATCTAGATGAATCCACTCGTCTCGGTCATCATTCCTGCTAGAAACTCTGCAGAGACTCTTGTGAGATCAGTTGACAGCGTAGTGAAGCAGGATTATCGAGAGATTGAAGTCATCATCATCGTAAACGGTAGCGTAGATTCAACTCTCGAAATTGCAAAGTCTATCAAAGACTCTAGAGTGAAAGTTGTTGAATCTCAGCCAGGAATAGTCCCTGCATTAAACGTAGGAATCAAAATTTCACAAGGCAAATACATCGCGAGGCAAGATGCTGACGATGAGTGGTTACCACACAAACTCAAAAAGCAGATAGAAGTCTTAGAAACAGGAGAAGTTGACGTTCTCGGTACACAAATGATAGTCTCAGAGTCTAGTGGGACTTCATCCACTTCTTACCCGCTAACTCATGAAGAGTGCTGTTCTTGGCTCTTCAACAGTCGAAACCCTATTGGGCATCCGTCTGTCGTTTTTAGAAGTTCCTTGATCGAGAAATCAGGCTCTTACTGGGAGTTCTATCCTTTCGCCGAGGACATGGATCTGTGGATGAGAATGTTACCCCACGCTAGACTCGGCAATCTACAAGAGAGCTTGATCACCTACCATCACGTTCACAATCCGAAGTATGACTCAAGAGTTCCAAGAGCTGTTGCACATCACTACGCTAGAGTGTATGGTATTACATGCTGACTTCGCAAAGTATCGGTAAGAATGGGCGACTTGGGAACCAGATGTTCCAATTTGCCACTCTCTACTCTGTTGGTTTCGCCAGAGGCTACAAGGTTTGCTTGCCAACTGAACAAGATCTCACTAAAGTTTTTGAGATGGAAGGAGTACAGGTCTCTGACAGAGACACAACTCAAAATCTCACCCAATATCAAGAGAGAGTTTTTGAGTTTGACCCTAGCGTGTTTCTCGTACCAGATGAGACTGATCTCTATGGTTACTTCCAGTCTGGGAGATACTTCAATCACGTACAAGACCATTTGAGAAAGATTTTCTCCTTCAAGAAAGAAACCGTTGAAGTTGCAAGAGAAAGGCTTTCATCCATGGACGGAAGCCCAATCTGCAGCCTACACATACGCAGGGGAGACTATCTTAGCCTTTCGAGTTATCATAAGAATCTCAACTCAGACTACTATAATAGCGCGATTAGTGTCGTTCTTCAGAACATACCAAACGCAAGAATTCTGGCTTTTAGCGATGATCCGAAGTGGTGCAAAGAGAATCTGCCAGAACAAATTGCTGTCGATGACTCTTCACAAGAAGTTTCGCTTTGCATGATGTCAATGTGTCCGATCCACGTGATCGCAAACTCATCATTCAGCTGGTGGGGAGCTTGGCTCTCGGGAAGCAAAGCCGTAATCTCTCCGAATCAATGGTTTGGGGAGAAAGGTCCCAAGACCTGGGAGACTATTTATGAGCCTGGGTGGGTGAGATTGTGAACGTTGGCATAATTTTCATCGGCACAGCAGGATATCGAAAGTTCTTCGATGGCTTCTACGAAGGAATAGAGAAGAACTTCTTGCGAAAGTTCGAGAAGAACTATGTTGTGTTCACTGATGATGTTTCTGATTCGACATTCAAGAGAGAAAGAGTCTCTCTTCATCAAATTGAACACGCAAAATGGCCCTTCATCACTCTACATCGCTTCAAGTTCATTAATCAAGCAAGAGATAGATTGCTTGATTTCGATTACGTCTTTTTCGTCGACGCAGACTTATGGTGTATCGACGAAGTTGGAGAAGAAGTTCTTGATGAGCTCGTCGGAGTGCAACACCCAGGGTTCATTGGTAAGATCGGGACATTCGAAACTGACACCAGATCTCTAGCAAACATCTTCGACGGATACTACGATCTTAGCAACTACTGGCAAGGCTGTCTTTGGGGCGGTAAGTCTACTGAATTTGTGAAGATGGTAGAGGAGCTCGAGGCAAAAGTTGATGAAGACTATGAGAAAGGTATCGTAGCTGTTTGGCACGATGAGTCTCACATGAACAAATACTTCTTACAAAGAAAGAGTTCTGTAAAGACCTTACACCCTGGGTTTGCGCAACCACAACACGGATATGAACACGTAAGGAACAACTTTCCGACGAAGTTCGTTCACCTTGACAAAGATATGAAAGAGTTTCCAAGATTCGCAGGTGTTAGATGAAGATTTGCATAGTCGGTCCTGGAGCAATGTCAATACCCCCTCAAGGCTGGGGAGCTGTTGAGATTCTCATCGAGGACTATCGAAAAACGCTAGAAAGTCTTGGTCATCGTGTAGAGATAGTCAACACAAGAGACCCGAATCTAATCGTAGGCATAGTGAACAGTCTGCAACCTGACTTCGTACACATTCAATATGATGAGTTCGTGTTTCTGTCTCAGTACTTTCATTGTAAGAAAGTAGCGGTCACAAGCCACTATGGCTATCTAGAACAACCAAACAGGTGGGACCCAAGCTATAGAAACATCTTTTGGGGCTTTGTCAATGCGAACATTGACGTGTTCTGTCTCAGCTCAGGAATCGCAGAAGTTTACAAGAAGGCGAACATTCCACAAGAGAAGCTACATGTGATACCTAACGGAGTCAGGACTGATCTATTTCACTTCACAGAGAAGTGCAACAAACCCAATGAATCTGTCTATCTTGCGAAGATAGACCCGAGGAAGAGGCAGTCACAATTTCAAGGAGTCTCTGGTCTAAAGTTCGTTGGAAATTGCGTAGACCCAAAATTCGATGTTTCTTCTCCCGACTATCTTGGGGAGTGGAAGAAGTCTCAAATCTATGAAGGTCTTACAGATTTTGCGAACCTGGTCCTGTTGAGCGACGGAGAAGCTCACCCTCTCGTTTGTCTAGAGGCGTTATCAGCGGGTCTTGGGATCGTGATATCCGAATACGCATCTGCAAATCTTGACACTAGTCTGCCTTTTATCAGCGTAATACCAGAAAAAGACATCGACGACAAACGTCTCGTAGAGAGCGCGATTATAGAAAATAGAAACGCATCTGTGAAGATGAGAGAGCAGATAAGAGATTACGCAAAGAACTTCGACTGGTCTCACATAGTTTCTGATGTGTACGTGCCAAAAGTGCTACAGATAATGAGCAGACATGGAGAGTAAATGAAAGCGACAGTTGTGACTGCTCTCTTCGACATCGGTCGTAAGGAGTTCGACGGTAGAGGGATGGAAGAGTACTACGAGTGGTTCTCCAAGACTCTCAAGCTCAGTTGTTCCATGGTCATTTATTGTGAGGAGTCGCTAAACTCTTTCATACTCGAGAACAGACCAGAAGGCAGAGAAACTAAAATCATCAACCAAAGACTCGATGAAGTTCCATACTTTCATCTCAAGCCAAAGATGGATGAGCTTCTTAACAAAGCTGAGTATCAAGCTAAAGTTAAGGATCCACATCGAATCGAGTGCAAGACCAGCCTCTATTCGATAATCCAGTTTTCAAAGTTCCCGTGGTTGAACAACGCTGCAGAGCAAAACTATTTTGACACTGATTACTTTGTGTGGATGGACGCAGGCTTCTCTCGGTTGGTTGGAGACTTTGACTTTGGCTCCAGCAAAGATTTCCCAGGCAATCAGTTCATGAATGAGATCAGCAAACATCCGGGAAAGTCTTTGATTCAAGCCTATGTCTACCCATACTCTGATCTGTTCTCTGCAGAAAGACTTCCAACCGAATACTTCAACGACAATCGTTCTTATGTTATGGGAGGCTTGTTCGGTACCGATCGTGATGGAGCAAAGAAACTTCATAAGATGATTGATGAAGTGCTAACGTGCAAAATGCTACCGAATGATCTTCTTGGGAACGACCAGATAGCTCTCGGATATCTGCTCAAGGAAAGAGTAAGTGATTTTCTCGTTTTAGTCAACGTCAACACTGTTCACAGAAACTTTGAGTTATTTTACCAGATGGCCCAATAGCTCTATTTTTGAATTGAAAAGCCACACGGAGATCGTCATGAAGACATTGGGCGCTTTCTTCCAAGTTTACAAGAACAAGAAAGCTACCGAAGCGGCCATGAAGAGTTTTCGTGCCTGTTATCCGGACAGTCCGGTGCTATTGATCTCTGACGGCGGCAGCGACTTCACAGACATTGCTGAAGTCTATGACGCGAAATTTATCATGCGTCACAACATTTTGGGTGTTGACAGAGGTTTCTACAACTCTGAAAGAACAATCGAAGCCTGGAATCGCCACAAGATGGCTGTCGAGCATGCTCAGACAGATTACATCATCATTCTTGAGGATGATGTTCTAGTGCAGAAAAGAGTTGATTTTGATGGATTCGATATAAAGGGTCCGACTGCCAACCAAATGCCTCCGAAAGGAATCAGCGAGATACTCAGAAATCGCGGCTGTGTAGGATCAGGCAGGTTTGGAGCCTGCGGTGGTAGTGTCTATAAGTCAAGTTCTTTCATGCAGGTCTATGAAAGTGCAGTGAACTATTCTCTTGAAGAGCATGACACGACGTTCTATAATCCTCCAATCTCGAGTGAGATTAGCGACAGAAGCATTTGCGCTTTTGACTGTAACATGACATTTCACTTCAGCAGATGCGGGTTTGAGTATGAGGCTGCCGAGTGGCTGGCTGAGGTTCATAGACAGCCTGATTGGCGAAATTACCCCATCGTTCACGGCTATAAGGAGAACTATTGATGGTTGAGGGAAAGACATACACTTCTAACGTTTCGAAGCTACTGAAGCATCTACCAAAGATACAACTCTTGCAGGACGGCAAGAGACCCTCTCCAGTCATGTTTCACATGTCTCCTTGCAATCCTTGCAATCTGACGTGCAGCTTTTGTTGCTTTGCGAATCGAGCTCTTAAGGAAATGCTCACACTTGATCAAATGAAGAAGGCAATCGACTCCTTCGTTGAGCTTGGAGCAACAGGGATGGAGTTGACCGGTGGTGGAGAGCCCACTCTCCACCCAGATTTTGGCAGAGTAGTAAACTATGCTTATGAAAAGGGTCTAAAAGTTGGTGTCGTAACCAACGGAACGATGATCAACAAGTGGCACAAGGTCGGAGGAGTTTGGGACAAGCTCACTTGGATAAGACTAGGGATGTACGGTTTCACAGAGGGCTACGAATATGATATCGCGTCTCTGAGAGAGTATCCCAATCTTGAAATTGGCGCTGCTTACATTTGGGATCTAGCTCATGAGACTTCACAAAATCCGAACATCCATGGAAACTGGTCTGAGACGAAGGGTAAGAAGCTGTCAAAGAACAAGCAAACGCCTGAGCATTTTGAGAGAATGCTCGAATTTGTGGAAAGGGAAAAGATTCCTACTAGAATAGCTTTCAACTCTATCAAAGACGCTGACACGATCAGAAAGGATCTCGAAAGGATAAGAGTTGACATCGAAGGAAGAAACCTTAAGTACGCGTTCCTGTCAGACTTCAACTGGAAGGGGGAGAGAAGAAACAATCACTGCTACATGCACAATTTCAAGCCGTTTGTCTTCACTGATGGGAATGTTTACGTTTGTCCCTGCGCAGAGATGGCAGTAGAAAACTCCTACAAAGTGAACCCAGAGTTCAAAATTTGTGATATAAACGGAATCATTGACTTCTATAATGGAGTTCAAGATTCTAACGGAGTCAGAAGATATCATGCTTGCTCATACTGCAAGTACGCCGCTCAAAATGAGTTGATAGATGACGCTCTTACTCCTACCAGCCACAACGAGTTCGCATAATGAGTAATGAAAGTTCGAGGTCTCCTTTCACTGGTGACTTTTATGATGAGGACTACTTTGAAAGAGGCAAAGAGTCCGGCAAGGGATGGCTAGAGAATTATCGGTGGATGCCACGCCGAACTCTTAGGGAAGCAATCGCAATAGCTGACTATCTAGAGCTCGATGAGAAAAGTTACGTTCTTGATGTTGGTTGCGCGAAGGGGTTTCTGGTCAAAGCTCTCAGAATACTAGAGATCAAGGCTGATGGATGTGACATAAGCGAGTATGCACTCGCTTATGCCCCTGATGGTTGTTGGAATTGCCAAGACTGGGAGAAGAGACCTTCTCGAGATTACACTCACGTTGTAGTGAAGGACATGCTCGAGCACTTAACAGAAGATCAGCTGAGTGACATGCTCAAGACGCTTGCTAAAGTAGCCCCCTCTTTACTGTGCGTTATCCCTATGGGAGACAACGGTACGTATAGGATCCCAGAGTATCACACTGAAGTTTCTCATTTGATAGCTGAGGATGAGACGTGGTGGAAGCGCAGCTTTGAGTCGAACGGCTGGAGAGTAGAAAAGTCAACTCCACACCTAAGCGGTCTAAAGGAGAATTGGAAAACTCACGCTGGAGGCGTGGGGAACCATGTTTTTGTTCTTAGAGCTGCAAACAACGAGAAGGAGGCGCGTGTATGAGAATCGTAAGCATCTATGCTGGTCACGACGCGAACGTTTCGTTCTACAACTCCAAGACCCAGAGATATCATGTAATTGAACTTGAGCGCTTGGTGAAGAAGCGCTATTTTAGACTTCACGTCGACAATTCTGGTGAACAGATTGAGTCTCTTTTACGTCAGTGTAAGGACATCGCTATAAACAACTGGCAGTTTGACGGGTTTGACGCAGTTGCCATTGCAGCTGATGGCGGGATTAACGATGTCAGCATTCTTTCAAGAGTTTTTGAGACTCAAAATATCTACATGGTTGGAAAGCATCACGAGTGTCATGCTACCAGCGCTTTCTACCAGTCTCCCTTCTATGAATCGATTATCTTCTCATTTGATGGTGGTGGCAGTGACGGATTCTTCAACATTTACTATGGTAGCAGAAGCAACGTCCAGCTCATAGAGAACGTAAAATCAGATTTTGGCGGAGGTTACCTTCTTTGCGCATCGATACTCAAGGAGATAAGCGAAAAGAGTAGACACCAGCTTTCTTTAGCTGGAAAGATGATGGGTCTATGCGCTTATGGTTCCCCTCGAGAGAGTCTTCTCCCACACTTCAGAGACTTCTTCTTTGATAGAGACTATCAAAAGCTGTCAAAGTTGACCGGCCTTAGTCTTCTAAACTCTGAGGATCCATGGAAGAACCCCATGGCAAATGCAAAGTTTGATAAGCAGGAAGCTTACGATCTGGCTGCTACTGCTCAAAAAGCATTTGAAGAAGCGTTCATCAGCGTGTTCACGGAAATTGTCAAAAAGTTTCCGAACTACCCAGTCATAATCACGGGCGGTGGTGGGTTGAATGTTCTCTTGAATGAGAGAATCAGGAACGAATTTGGTGTGAAAGTTTTTGTTCCTCCCAATCCGAATGATTGCGGTCTTTCGCTGGGAGCTTTATTCTCGATGACGAGACCCCAAGAAAGAGTTAACGTAACTTACAATGGTATTCCCTTGCTAGACAAAGGAAGTCTCGGTGAAATTGTTGAAAGGAGAGGCGCTAGAAAGACTACTGCCGCAGAGACAGCCAGGTTGCTCAAGGAAGGTAAGATCATCGGCTTCGTGTATGGAGACTCGGAAGTTGGACCTCGTGCTCTTGGTAACAGAAGTATAGTCTGCGACCCAAGCATTCTCGAGATGAAAGACATCTTGAACTCAAAGGTCAAGTTTAGGGAGTGGTATAGACCCTTTGCTCCCTTTTGCAAACTAGAAGATGCTCCACGATACTTTGAGACTCGAGACTACAGCAATCTAGAATACATGGGTTTTGCTCCGAGAGTGAAAGACGAGTATAAGAATCTGCTGCCTTCGATCACTCATGCCGATGGGACTTCAAGATTGCAAACTGTCACTAGCGATTCACACAAGAAGTTCTATGAACTTCTTACAGAGTTCTCGAAAATTTCGAGACATGGGGTTCTTTTGAACACGTCATTCAACATTCGCGGATTGCCGATCCTCACTACAATAGAAGATGCTCTGTACGTTCTTGACAACACAGAGCTCGATTATGTTGTCGTTGAAGATTACATCTTCGCAAAAAAGTGAGAGCTAATTTGAAAAAGAAAGACTTGGTAGTGGCTCACTATAGAGAGGACACAAGGTGGATACACGAGCTCGAGAGTGAGTACAACGTCTTCGTGTATCACAAAGACAATTCACTGAGTGCAAGAGAGTTTGACCGCGTACCAGTCTATAGGCGCGAAGGAAGCATCTTGCACTGTGATCTTCCAAACGTTGGAAGAGAATCTCACACGTATCTCTATCACATAGTGAAGAATTATGAAAATTTAGCAGAAACAACTGCTTTTATTCAAGGGAATCCGTTCGACCATCAACCTGCTCTCTTGAGCATGCTCAAGAATCTTGGTGAGAGAGATTATCACAATTTCTCTTACAAAGTAGAACAGCAGAACAAGTTCTTTCAAGAGCAGCTTGACGATGAGAACTTTCGAAGAGTAAACTTCTTCTACGGTAACCATCTTTCTCTCTACAGAGAGCTTTTTGACAAAGACTTACCGAAGAAATACAAAGTCGGGATACATGGTCTTTTTGCTGTGCCAAAGCATCTCATACTCCAGAATGAGAAAAGCGTGTATCTCAAATGTCTCGACAAGTTTGACAACAGCAAATACTTCACAGGCTTCTGCGTTGGAAACCACGGATACAACCCTGCTGCAATGGTAAGCGAGAAAGTCATGGAGCAGTACGGCGGAATGCCAAACGGTGAGGGTTTCGGCTGGATGTTTGAATATTTCTGGGATCTTCTCTTCCATAGCGAAGAGATTGTTGATACCTGAGAGTTGAACTTCTGTATCTTGCGAAATGTGGGAGATCACCGTGCATCTGATAACTGGCTCGACTGGACTTCTTGGAAGCGAGATTGTTGCCCTTCACAATTCTTCAACAGGGATCTCTTCGAAAGATTGCGATCTCACAGAGTCTGCTTCGGTAATCACATCTCTAGACCCGGGTCACGCTGCTACCGTCATTCACTGCGCGGCTCGTGTTGGCGGTGTCAAGGCCAACACAGATTTTGTAGCAGACTTCTTTGATGACAACATGAAGATGAATATGAATGTCATGAGAGCCTGCAAGGAATCTGGTCTCAAGCTTGTTTCTGTCCTCTCAACCTGCATCTACCCAGACGCTCCCTACGTGAAGTATCCTCTGACGGAGGACCAGCTTCACTTGGGTCCTCCGCACCCATCAAACTTCGGATACGCCTACGCAAAGAGAATGCTGGAAGTACAGACTCGAGCCTACCGCCAGCAACACGGTTGCAACTTCATCTCTGTCATTCCGAATAATCTCTACGGTCCTAATGACAACTACGACCTCAACAGCGGACACGTGATACCTGCTCTCATCAGGAAGTTTCATGAGGCCAAGATCTACGGTTACGATCATGTCGATATCTGGGGGAGCGGCAAGCCCCTGAGAGAGTTCACGTTTGCTCGTGATGCCGCAAAGATCATCCTGTGGTTAGCCGAGAACTATGACGGAGAAGAACCTATCAACATCGGGAATCCTGAGCAGGTCTCTATCATGGCACTCGCTAATATGATCGCTGAAGAGATCGGTTACGAGGGCGGAGGAAATTTCGACAAGAGCAAGCCTGATGGCCAGTACCAGAAGCCGTCATCAAACGAGAAACTTCTTTCTCTTGGATGGAAGGGTGAGTACACACCGCTTCGTGATGGACTTCGAGAGACAATAAAAGCGTTCACAGAAAGATACCCTCGTGTTCGAGGTGTTACCATTTGAGCATGAAGACTGCTCTCATAACAGGCGTGACCGGCCAGGATGGAAGCTACCTTGCCGAGCTTCTCATCGAGAAAGGTTATCGAGTCGTTGGAGTGAAACGAAGAACATCACTCCTTGCAACTGACAGAATCGATCATCTTCTCTCTCACCCAAATTTTCAACTAATCTACGGTTCCATGAACGATTCTGGTGCGTTCTATCGTTTGTTCGCAAACCAGAAGTTTGATGAAGTCTACAATCTTGCAGCACAATCACACGTTCGAGTGTCTTTTGAGGTTCCAGAGGAAACGGTAGACACAGTTGCAATGGGCCCTCTTCGTCTTCTTGAGTGTATCCGTACGATGCAACCTGGTTGTCGATTCTATCAGGCATCCTCCTCTGAGATGTACGGCGACAATCCAGAGCATCCGCAGAGTGAGACCACCCGTCTCATGCCAGCGTCCCCATACGCCTGTGCCAAGGTCTTTGCTCACGGTCTCACGAGGAACTATCGCGAGGGATACGGCATCCACGCCTCCTCCGGTATTCTCTTCAACCATGAGAGTCCACGTCGAGGTGAGACATTCGTCACCAGGAAGATCACCCTCGCCGCAGCACGAATCAAGCTCGGTCTACAGGACAAGATCGCTCTTGGCAATCTCGATGCTCTCCGCGACTGGGGATACGCCAAGGACTATGTCGAGGCAATGTGGATGATGCTCCAGCAGGACAAGCCTGATGATTACGTGATCGCCACCGGTGAGACTCACACTGTGCGTGAGTTTTTGCATGAGGTATTCGACATTGCAGGTCTCAATGTTGACAAGCACCTTGTCATCGATGACAGGCTCAAACGTCCTCACGAGGTCCCTTGGTTGGAGGGAGACTGCTCGAAAGCAAGAAAGAGCCTTGGCTGGTCTCCCAAGACGACATTCACAGAACTTGCTAGACTCATGTTTGAGTCTGATTTCAACAACGAGGTAGAGAGGATCAAATGAGTATAGCAGTCATCGGACAGGGATTCGTCGGCGGTAGTCTTACCACTGTGTTCTCAGAAAGGGGCGAAACAGTTTACGTCTACGACAAGATTGGCAAATCTGCTCGCGGAGGCATATCAGGTTTTACAAGACAAATTACGAGAGACGTCGTGTACCCCAGCTCAATCACTGAGTTTGTCAGGGAGTGTGAAGGGACCTCAGGGTTTTCTGGAGTTTACTTTGTTTGTGTTCCTACTCCCATGTATGAGGACGGATCACCTGACACAAGAATAGTCGAAGATGTCCTTGAACTCATAGCGTCAGCTCCCTACGGGGCTGACAGCCCACAAAGAATCGCCGTGATAAAGTCAACCGTACCACCAGGATCAACTGAGAAGTGGAACAAGAGATTTAGCGATCTAGATCTTCACGTTGTCTTCAATCCGGAGTTTCTCACTGAAGCGAATGCGCTCGATGATATGCGCACTCAGGGAAGGATAGTCCTCGGAGGGCCGCGACCGTATATCAACACTGTCAGAAACATCTTCATGCGAGCTTTCCCAAGAGTCCCAATCATCAAGACGAGCTCTACCACAGCAGAGATGGTGAAGTACACGACCAACTGCCTTCTTGCAGTGAAGGTCGCGTTCGCGAATGAAGTTTCTCAAATATGCGAAGAGCTTGACAAGGACGGTCTCAACGTAGACTATGATAAGGTCGTCGAATACGCTAAATTCGATCAAAGACTTGGAGAGACCCATTGGTCCGTACCAGGTCCAGTACCTACGCATGATGGAAGATATGTGAGAGGTTTCGGAGGACACTGTTTTCCGAAGGATATCAACGCTCTCATAAGCATCGCAAGAGGTTGCGGAGTGAGGCCCACTGTCATGCAAGCTGCTTGGGACAAGAATCTCGAGGTCCGTCCCCCAGAAGACAGGGACTGGGAGAAGCAGGTCGGTAGAGCAGTGAGCAAAAGAAATGAGTAGAAGAGGAGTGATAGCAGGGTCTTTTGACTTGATCCACCCGGGCTATGTTCGAATGTTCAAAGAGTCAAAAGAAACAGCATGCGATCAGTTGATTGTTCTACTGCAGGACGACCCGACCGTGGATCGTCCTGATAAGTGTAAGCCAGTCCAGACATGGGAGGAGAGGTCCGAGATTCTGCTTTCACTGAGAGACGTCGACGAGGTGTGGCGATACTGTACTGAAGCGGAACTCTATGAGCTTCTGAGACAGTGGGCCGATCACATTGATGTTAGGATACTCGGGTCAGACTACATCGGGAAGAAGTACACGGGCGATGATCTTGGGATTCCTGTCTTCTACTGTTCTCGAGATCATGAGTACTCTCTTACTGGCTTGAAGAGGAAAATCTACAGATCGATGGCTGACAGACAAGAACCTTGAACAATCTGCGCTAATTGTCAACAATGTCTTATGTACGACTACATCATTGTTGGTTCCGGGCTGTTCGGTTCTGTCTTCGCTCATGAGGCTCGACGCAAGGCGAAGTCTGTCCTCGTGATTGACAAGCGTCCGCACATTGGCGGAAACTGCTACACAGAGAAGAGAGAAGGAGTTGATGTCCACGTCTATGGACCACACATCTTCCACACATCTGATGAGAAGATTTGGAAGTTCGTGAATCAGTTCACGGCTTTCAACGATTATGTGAATCGCCCAAAGGTGAACTACAAAGGAAGGATCTTCTCGTTCCCGATCAACCTGATGACTCTTCACCAGCTCTGGGGTGTGACAACGCCCGAAGAAGCCAGACAGAAGCTTGAAGAAGTCCGAGTCCCATGTGAGAATCCCCGCAATCTTGAAGAGTGGATCCTCTCACAGGTAGGTCGTGAAGTCTACGAGACGTTCATTCACGGTTACACGACAAAGCAATGGATGCGTGAACCGAAGGATCTCCCAGCCTCCATCATCAAGCGTCTTCCGATCCGCTTGAACTTTGACGATAACTACTTCAATGACCGATACCAGGGCATTCCGATAGGTGGCTACACAGAGATCTTCAAGGGTCTCCTCCAGGGATGTGACCTCGCTCTTGGAGAGGACTTCTTCAAGGATCGGACGAAGTGGGAAGGGATGGCCAAGAAGGTCGTGTTCACTGGGAAGATCGATGAGTACTTTGACTACGTTCACGGTGAGCTTGACTATCGAACGCTCCAGTTCGAGCACACCTCACAGGACGGTGATTATCAAGGCAATGCAGTAGTGAACTACACTGACGCAGCAGTTCCCTACACTCGAATCACTGAACACAAGTACTTCCAACCGCAGGACCTCGAGAAGACTCCGCGAACGATCTGGACAAAGGAGTTTCCGGCTGAGTGGCACAGGGACGCGGTCCCATACTACCCCATCGGCGACGAAAAGAATAATGAGATCTATCGAAAGTATCGAGACATCGCTGAGAATACTCCAAACGTTCTCTTTGGCGGTCGCCTCTCTGAGTACAAGTATTACGACATGCATCAAGTGATCGGATCAGCACTCCAAAAGTCAAGGAAGGAAAATGAGCTCTGAGTTTCCCACTGGCAAGCCGCACGTCTCTTACTCTGAAGTCGCTTGCTGGACTTCCTGTGGATGGAAGCACAAGCTCTCCTATGTAGACAAGGTTCAGCTTCCTGACCAGGATTGGATCCACGCTGACTTCGGCAAGCATGTGCACTCCGGAGTGGAGAACTACCTGAAGACTCGGGCAATGGACATTCCCGCAGTCCTGAAACTCATCGAGGACGACTGGTCTGCGAAGAATCGTCCTGATGTCGAGAAGTGGAAGACGTGGGCGCTCAACATCCTCACGGATTTCCCAGATTGGTTGGAGAACGAACATCCTGGTTGGGAGCTCCTCGGTGCAGAGCTCCCTCTTTATGAGGACATTCCTGAGGAAGAGACCATAAAGTTCAAGGGATTTGTGGACTCTGTCATCAGGGCTCCTCTCAACGAGGAGAAGACCAAGTGGAAGATCTGGATTCTCGACTGGAAGACAGGCCCAGCGTATGGATGGCGTCGGGAGAAGCTGGAAGATGAGCTCGTCCTCGCACAGCTGTGGCTCTACAAGTCTTACCTTCTTCGTAAGCTGGATCTACAGAGCCGAGACGTTGGCTGCGCATTCGTAGTGTTGAAGAAGGGTGCAAAGGCCGGTTCTACGATTGCTCGATATGATATCTCAGTCGGTCCAAAGCCCATGGAGAGGGGTGAGAAGCTCGTCAAGAACATGGTGAGCGGCGTCCGCCGTGGCAAGTTCATGAAGAACAAGTACGCCTGCGATTTATGCGACTATCGCAAGGCTGGAATCTGTCTACCGTAATACTTATCCTTAACTGCTGGCCTCACGTGTGGATGATATCATACGTGAGGCAAACTTGCAAAAGAAGAAAGTACTAGTTCTGTCTGACCACGCTCTCTCAACGAGCGGAGTTGGTACACAAACGAGACACCTCTTGACGGGTCTCATACAGAAAGGCGGATGGTCCTTCCGCCAGTTTGGCGCTGCACTAAAGCACGCAAATTACGAAACTATCGCAGTGAATGAAGATCTCATCATAAAGCCCATCGATGGCTTCGGAGATCGCAACCTACTGCGAGTAACTCTAGCGACTGAGAAACCAGACGCAATTCTCATCTTCACTGACCCTCGATTCTTCACTTGGTTATTTGAGATGGAGGACGAGATCCACCAGGTTTGTCCCATCGCTTGGTGGCATGTGTGGGATAATCACCCTGCACCTGAGTTCAATCGTTACATGTACGAGGCAACTGATCTCATCAACTGCCACTCACATCTGACATATGAGATCTGTAAGTCAATGTTCCCCGAAAAGACGAACTTCATTCCCCACGCAGTCCCCACTGAGATATTCCACATTCTGCCAGAAGCAGATGTCAAGAACTGGAAGACTCAGCTCCTCGGCCCGGGAAGAGCTGATCATTTTGTAGGCTTCTGGAATAATCGCAATGCGAGGAGAAAGAGGCCTGCAGACGTCATTGAATCATGGAAACTGTTCCTCGATAAGCTGCAATCCAAACACGGTCATAAGAACGCCACTCTTCTTATGCACACTGATCCTCTTGATCAGGAAGGACCGAATCTTATCGAAGTTTCAAAGATGCTCGGCGTAGAGAACAACGTTACATTTTCTGCTGAGAGAATAGAGTTCCAGAAGATGAATGTTCTCTACAATATCTCAGATTTTACTCTAAACATTTCTTTTGCAGAGGGTTTCGGACTTTCTACACTCGAGGCAATGAGTGTGGGTAAGCCAATCGTTGCTCTCAAGACAGGCGGTTTGACTCGTCAAGTCGTTGATCATAGGGATGGGACTGAGAATGGGGTCGCATTGCCCGTTGAAATGAAAACTCTCGTAGGGAGCCAGCAGGTCCCGTACATCTACGAAGACTACGTTACCAATGAAACTGTAGCAGAGGGAATCTTGAAGCTCTATGAGATGGGGTCAGAGGGGAGAAAGAATCTTGGAGAGAAGGCGAAGAGTTACGTAGAGAGCGAGTTCTCCCTTCAAAATACCATCGACATGTGGCACGAAACTCTTGGCAACTTGATTGATGAGTGGAAGAAGAAAAAGTCCAGGAACTGGAAGGTGGTGTCGATATGAGAAAGAGCGTCGTGTTGAGAGCTCCTGCTCTCTCAATTTCTGGTTACGGAACGCATGCAAGACAGATCTTTCGCTGGCTAAACTCGAAGAACGTTGATCTCACTGTTGATCTTCTGCCCTGGGGTATTACAAGCTGGCATGTGAATCCAGAAGCGGAGGATGGACTGATTAGTGAGATCATGAAAAAGACGGGGTCTCCGCAGAGACAGCCAGATGTTATCATCTCCTTGCAACTTCCGAATGAGTGGCAAAGGGTTGAGGGCGCCATTAACGTAGGAATGTCTGCGATCGTTGAAACAGACAAGTGCAATCCAGCGTGGGTAGAAGCGTGCAATAGGATGGAGAGAGTCGTAGTCCCATCTTCTTTCTGCAAGGAAGTTCTTCAGAAGAGTGGCAATCTTAGTGTTGATACAAGAGTCGTTCCTGAGTCTTTTCCAGACGAGGTCTTCACTGTGAATGATGGGTTGGAACTACCAGAAATTGAGACAATGACCAACTTCTTGATGGTCGGGCAGCTCACTGGCATGAGACCCGAGATTGATAGGAAGAACATCTTTTACGCCGTGAAGTGGTTCTGCGAGGAGTTCAAGGACAGGAAGGACGTCTCTCTTGTGATCAAGTCTAACTTGGGAACTAACTGTTCGATTCACAGAGCTCAACTCACCAACATCTTCAAGACGCTGGTGAGTGAAGTGAGAAAAGGTCTCTTCCCAAGAGTCCACTTACTCAACGGAGAAATGACAACGAAAGAGATCATCTCTCTCTACAAGTCAAAGAAGATCAACGCTCTTCTTACATTGACAAAGGGAGAGGGTTATGGGCTTCCGATTCTTGAGGCTGCTGCGTGTGATCTCCCTATCATTTGCACTGATTGGTCGGGTCACATGGACTTCATGAGGCTCGGCAAGCACATTGGAGTCGATTACACGCTCTCTGAGATTCCTGAGAGCAGGGTCGACAACGAAATCTTTGTCAAGGGAGCGAGGTGGGCGCAGCCGAAGGAGGAAGATTTCAAGAAGAGGGCCAAGAAGTTCGTTGAATCCCGGGTCGTTCCGAAACAGTGGGCGACTGAGCTTGGTAAGCGGATTAGGGATGAGTATTCATTCGAAGCAGTCTCAGCTCGATATGATAAAGAGCTTGGAGACTTGCTGTGATGTACTTCCTTTCTGCGCTCCTAATCGTTGAGACGGCTGCTCTTGGTTTTGCTACTTACTACCTCTGGAAGTTCTCGAAGATCATCTTGAAAGTTGAAGATGAGATTGAGGCCGCTCTCGAGATACTCGATGAGCGGTATCGCTCTATCTCAAAAGTCCTTGAGATCCCGATCTTCTTTGATTCACCAGAGATCAAGAGAGTCGTTGATGACGTGAAAGGTTGCAGAGAAGCCATCCTGCGCGTCGCGGGAAGTATAGCTAACATTGAGGAGGAGACTGATGAGGGGTAGAAAGAGAACAGTCTCTTCATCCAAGCAGGCTGAGCCAAAGCAGCTTTATTTTGGACCTGAAGTGCAAGACTCGATGGTCAAGTACCGTTCTGAGGAAGACTCCAAGACGAAAGAGAAGATCTACGTTGACGAGATTATGCCGGCTTTCAACAAGCTCGTTGAGAATCTCATATACATTTACGGTTTTGCAAAGGGAGCAGACAGCGTTCACGAAGTCAAGTCTGACTGCGTCTGCTTTCTGTATGAGAACATGCACAAGTTCGACCCCAGTCGAGGCACGAAAGCTTTCTCTTACTTCAACGTTGTCGCCAGGAACTGGCTGATCATACACTCAAAGAAGAGGACGAAGGACGGAATCAGAAGCGTTTCGATCGAGGACGTAACGAGGCTCTCTCAAGCCGACAGGCGAACCATATCGAACCACAGCATTATACAGTCTCCTGATGACATTCTAATCGACGCTGGTCGAAAGGACTTGATCTTGAAAGTTCTTGATAAGATCGAGAAGAGACTGACAGAGGAGCACGAAAAGTCAACCATGACTGCGCTGAGGATGGTCTTCCAGAACGCTGATGAGATCGACCTGCTCAGCAAGAGAGCAGTCTTTCTCTACGTCAGGGAAATAGCGAGTGTAAATCAAAAGCAGCTTTCTTTAGCGATGGCGGTGATTCGCAGACACTATAAGGACATCGTTAGCGATGAGGGAGGAATCCTGTGAGCTCAGCAGATGAACTTCTGAAGAAGATCGAGGGTAGCAACAAGAAAATCAAAGAGTTTGGCGATCTTCTTGACTCTCTTGCAACTACTGATGACAAGAAGAAGATGCTCTGGAAGGAGATCTATCAGAATGCCGTCACTGACAGAGAGTCAGCTCATGCTCTTTACGTACAGCTCTACATGTCAATGGCGGGAAGCGCTCAAGAACACGTCGCAATGGGCCCTATGCTGGTTAGGTATCTTGAGAGGATGGGCAAGTGCAATGAGCAGCTCATCAAGCTCGCTGACATGATCTCTGCGGCGGAGAAGGGAGAGAAGATGACTCCCGATGAGATGTTTGACGCAATCGGGGGTTGAATGTCAGAGTTCTCCAAAGTCACTTTTGAGAAGGGAGTCGTAACGGCGATCCATACGGGTCCAGACAGTCTGTCAGAAATTGCGACTCAGCTCACCGCCGCAAAGATATCTGTTCCTCTCGAAAGAATACCCAGGGGAAGCGTTGTAGTTAGAAGAGTTACACGTGGCGCTGACCAGGCAGGCAGCTCGTATACTCTTTGTTATCCATTTTTCTCATCTCACATATCAATGCCCGTGAAGCCGTCTGAGATGGTCTGGGTCATCTTTGACAGAGACGGTACCAGCATAGGGTACTGGATTTCAAGGGTCCACGGTGATGAGACATCTGAGGACGTCAATTTCTCACACTTTGACAGAAACAATTCTGACTCAAAGCAAGAGTCTACGACTGCAACAAAAGTGGGATTAGTGCCCTCGCCGCCGGCTGTCGATGATTTTCCAAACATCTCTCTAGCCAAGACCCCAGAAGGGAACAGCTACGATCTCATACTCTCTGGTACAAGTCAGTCTTTGTCTCAGACTGTCTTTGAACCCGTTCCGAGGTACATAAAGCGCCCTGGTGATCTGGTCATGCAAGGTTCGAATAACGCCACGATCGCACTAACAACTGATCACGGTTGGGCAGTAGAGCAGGACCCGGGAGAGAGTCCGACTCCAGCTTCAGCTGAGTCACCCGCAAGTTTTTCTGGAACGATTGATATTGTCGCTGGTAGGTCGAGGTGGCTCTCGACAGGAGAGGTTGAAGGTAGGACTCTTCCTCCGGTAAGATTGAATAGAAGAAATTTCACTGAAGTCTCTAAGAGGATTGCGGACTTTGAGAGCATTTCTCCCACAGAGGGAGACCCAGACTTTCTTGATGACGCTGCTAGAGTTTATGTGTCGCAGCAAACTGACGTCGATTACAATTTCAACACTCTCAATTCTACTCCGTCGACGTTTGAAACTGCAGAGCCTCCGATAGATTACTCAGGAGCATCAGTCGCTGTGAAGGCAGATCATCTTCGCTTCATTGCGAGATCTGACGTTGACAGAAGCGTAAATGGTTCGATTAGAATCATCAAAGAAGGCGCAAAAGATGACGATCTCTCTGCAATAGTGATGAGCCCCGACGGGATCCTGCAGATTTCTGCAAAGGAGATTCATCTCGGAAGGTCCTCTGCAGATGGTGGTCTTGAGGAAGGAGACTCTGACGCACCAGGAACTTCCCAACCCTACGTCAGGTACAAGCAACTTGAAGATCTGCTAAAGGCTATCATAGCAGACGTGAAGTCATTTTGCGACACTGTCAGTACACACACTACACCTGGCTACGGAGCTCCGTCAGTGCAACTGAACCAAGCAGCATCGACTTTGAAGAGCGCTATGGAGTCTAGAGAGGGTGAGATACCGAACCTCAAGTCAAAGAGAATCTTTGGAGAGTAAATGCCCATCATTGCAACTGGAAAAGCTACTATGCAGCAGACGATCAAGCAAGCTTTCATCGATGCCAAGGACAACGGCTCGAAGGATGGAGCTGACCCTGAAGCGATTATCAATCAACTGTCTGCAGACATCGCCAGCGCAGTAGACGCGTATGTCACTAGCATCACAGTAACTATCAATCCTGGCATCCCTGTGGTAGGAACAGCAACTACTTACCCGGTAGTTGCGTCAACAGTTGCTCCAGGCTCATCATGAACTCGTGATTACGCATACCTAATCTTGGAGGTCGAATGGCAGACGCGAAAAAATACGATTTCAGCTCTGTTGGAGAGACCGACGTCGAATACAAGTCTCGTTCTGTAGCCGGTGTAGAGAGTACACCGATAGGAATAAAAACTCCTCTTGAGTCTGGTCTTGAGAAAGACGGTCTCTTTAAGATGCACTACAGTCTTGAAGACACGGTTAGCGACAATCTGCGCAATTTGATTCTGACAAATCACGGTGAAAGGATCTTCCGTCATGATTACGGGGCAAATTTGAGAGAAATCGCTTTTGAGCTTGGGACTGAAGAGGGTGACTTCGAGGCGATTAATCGCATAAGGACTGCTGCAAGAAAGTATTTGCCATTCGTCAATCTACAAACGTTTGAGACCGTGCAGATCCCACAAACGTACACAACACCGGGAAAAGTGGCAGTTAGAGTCACTTACAGCGTTCCTGGGCTGAACAGCAAGCAGAGACTCATAGAAGTTATAATCGCAACGGTGAGCTAATGGCAGGAAGCAACAACACTAATCAGCCGCAAAGAAGCTATCTATCGAAAGATTTTCAGGATTTGCGGTCTGATCTCATCAGATACGCTCAGACTTTCTTCCCTGACAAGATCAAGGATTTCAGTGAAGCCGGTCTTGGTGGAATGTTCATAGATCTGGCCGCTTCTGTCGGTGATACGATGAGCTACTATCTTGACCATCAGTTCACGGAACTATCGTGGTCAGATTCTGTAGAGCTCGTGAATATACAGAGACATCTTCGAAATGCAGGCGTCAAAATTACGGGTTCGAGCCCTGCGACTGTGACGCTTACTCTTTTGATCGAAGTTCCAGCAGTATCAACTGTCAATGGATACGTTCCCCAAAGCGATGCTCTACCAATAGTCTTGGCTGGAACGGTTGCAGTTTCTTCTGCTCAAGTAACCTTCACGACTGTCGATGATCTCAACTTCAACGAAAGAGACAGGGACGGATTTCTCAAGGCTACAGTGATAGTAGGAGAGACGGACGACAGCGGCAACCCTCTGACTTACGTCTTGTCAAGGCAGGTCATTGCTACATCATCAACTAGAGCATCCGCTACCTTTAGCACACCCTCAGGATACAACCCGTTCTATGCTGTGACGTTGCCTAACCCTTCTGTGTCCAGGATAATCAGCGTAATCGACACTGAGGGAAATTCCTACTATGAAGTAGAGTCTTTAACACAGGACACTGTGTACGCTTCAGTCACTAACAACTCGTATGACAACAACATTGTGAGTGACAGTCTTGAAGTTATACCTGCTCCAAGACGCTTCACGGTCTCGACAAATATCACTACACGTGAAACAACGCTGACATTTGGAGGAGGAGATAACTCGCTGGACGAGAAAACTGTTCTTGACCCTTCCAGCTTAGCGTTACCTCTGTACGGAAAAAGCTCAGTCCCGAGGTACTCTTTAGACCCGAACAGCCTGCTGCGCTCTAAATCTCTTGGAGTTGCTCCCTCTAACACTACTCTAACGATTGTCTACGAGTATGGCGGCGGCCTTTTGCACAACGTTTCTGCTAACTCAATAAGAAGCATCTCTTCTCTTTCGATGGCTTTTCCTGGACTTCCGTCAAACGCAATTGCATCAGCTGTTAGAGCGTCAATCGATGTTATCAACAGTGAGGCTGCAAGTGGCGGAGCTGGTCAACCGAGCATCGAAGACCTTAGAATGCAAATACCAGCTGCAAAAAATTCGCAATTGAGAGTAGTGACAAAAGAAGATCTAATCGCAAGAGTCTACTCTCTTCCAAGTAGATTCGGAAAAGTTTCAAAAGCAGGATGCAGGAGCAATCCCGCCAACCCTTTGTCAAAGCAGCTTTACGTTCTTGGATACGATACAGCTGGCAGACTTTCAAGAGCGTCTGACTCTCTAAAGCTCAACTTGAGAAATTATCTGAATGAACTTCGTCTAATCTCTGATGCTGTTGACATCGTTGACTCACCAATCGTCAATTACACTGTCAAGGCATCAGTGATTATTGCTCCGAGCTACATTTCTCTTGAAGTCCTGCAATCTGTTAGTCAAGCGATTAGAAATCAGCTGAACATTGGATTGTTCCAAGTCGATCAACCGATTATCATCGCTGACGTAACTAGCGCGATCATAAACACGCCGGGAGTTCTTTCTCTTGTCTCGCTAGAGTTCACTAACAAATCTGGCACAATAGATGACTCTGTGTACTCGAACTATACTTACGACATGGAAAACGCGACTTCTCGCGGGATAATACTCCCACCCCAAGGTGGGATCTTTGAGATTAGATACCCGGCGAATGACGTCGTCGTTACTTCTGCGTGAGAGTGTGAAATGATTCTAATTGCAAGCTCATCTGCTGATACCTACGTTACTGACAAGATTGTCGATTCGACGAGAGCAGTGTCCGGTAATGTGGGTCGAGCTGGTACACTGGACTTGTTCAAGCTGTATGATGAGTCGACTTACGTCACAGGTGCAATAGAGCTCTCGAGGATCTTAGTGAAATTTGATCTTTCTAGGGCAAAAGAGTTATCATCATCTTCTCTCAAAATATCGGACTCTACTTTCAAGGCCTCTCTTTCTCTGAAGAGCATTTCTGCGGGACAACCAGTCCCGCACGATTTCAGGGTGCAAGTCTTCCCGCTTGCAAAATCCTTCACCGAAGGATTTGGAAGAGACGTAATCTCTTTTGCAGATGTTGATTCATGCAACTTTCTAAGCAGTTCTGCTGATTCACTTTGGAACCTTTCTGGTGCGTTCAAGTCTGGAACTCTCGGAGATTCTGGAGTTGACTACTACGCGAGTGGAAATCTTCTGGACGGTAACGGCGTGGTCAACCTCGGCTCGACCCAGTTGTTCGAAGCTGGCACTGAAGATCTGCTGGTAGATGTTACACGCGTGGTGTCAGCTACAATCGCAGGCATCGTACCAGACTACGGTTTCAGAGTGTCATTCATTGACTCACAAGAGCAGGACACAACAACTAGATTCGTGAAAAGGTTCGCTTCAAGACACGTGAGAGATCAGCTTCTTAGACCGTCTCTTACTCTATCGTATGATGACAGCATCATTGATAATCACAGCTCGTCTTTCTTCAATCTTACGAGCTCTCTTTGTCTGCATAACATAGTCAGGGGACAGTACGCCAACATAGTCTCTGGCTCCTCCTTGACTGGGGTCGTCGGCAGCAATTGCTTGCTAGTAAAGCTTTCTACTGGGTCGTTTGTCAAGTATGCAACAGGTTCACAAGTCACTCAGGGTGGAGCGCTCACTGGAATCTACTCTGCATCTGTTGCTTTCTACTCAAGCGACCCATCAACGATAAGCGGTAGCGTGACTCTAAGCGAAGCACTGCGAGTCAGCGGTTCCATAACATTCAACGAAAACTGGACTTCTCTAGATGAGACAGTGTCGTATTACTCTGGGAGCGTAACTTTCTATAATCAGCTTGCATCAACAAAGTCTGGGGGTTACAGAAAGCTTCGATACTCGATGCTGTCAACTCAGCCCACGATCAACAAGGGAACACCGCTGAAGATTAGAGTTTCTTTCTACGACGACTACGAGCAAAACAGGTCTTCGAAGTTTGCCTTTGAGCCGGAGCCTCTCAGTCTTGCAGAGTGCAGATATCGATTGAGAGACGTTGGGACGGGTAGACTCTTGTTTGATTTTGACGATTCTGGTTCTAAAATGTCAATTGATTCTCTTTCCCCATACGCTACACTTCAAACTGACTCTCTTCCGACTGGAGTGCCGTTGTCCTTTGAGTTCAAGATTACTGCTGCTGGGGAAGTCTTAGAAGTGTCAAGCAACAGTTTCAGACTGGTAGTGAGTGAGTAATGGCAAGAAACTCGAGAGTGACAGATTACACGCGAACTGAGACTCTTCTAGCCTTACAACGCGGTAGTTTTAGCGCAGGCGAGACTTCTCTAAAGAACCAAGAGTCTACGCAGTCTCCCTCACAAGACTCATTCAGATATTCTGCTCAAGGAAGTCCGCTAGAGTCAACTCAGCAGTTACCAATTGACTGGTCAGACTTTTCAAAGCACACTTTCTTTGGTTCTGCGGTTGCGAATGTAAACGTTGCTTTTGATACTATCATCAATAATTTCCCATTTGATGGGACGTTCAGAGAGATCGAAGACTTCTTCGATGGCTTGAGCGGGTTCGAGTCTTACATTTACAACAACTTTCCAAGATCTCTTAATAGTCTGTCGTTTAGGGATGACTCCTACATAGAAGTAATTGATTCTGCGGGATCCAAGTTCCCAGAACTCTCAAAAAATAAGTCAGGTGCGTCTGTGCTCGATCCTGCCGGGTCGAGCATATCTTTCCAGTTCAAGCTTTTCGTTCCACCCGAACAAAATGACAATCAAATAATAGCTCAGAGAATAAATGCTGGGTCAGGATACACGCTGGCTATTTCTCATTCAGTGAGTCCACAACAAGCAGATATTCTCTTTGCCTATACGTCAGGCTCAACTTCTCTATCAGTTAGCACTCCAGTCAATAAGGGTTCTTGGATCGACGTAGCAGCAATCTTCAACAGAAGACCAGGGATTAACAAGCTACAAGTGTATTTGACTGGCACGCTTGCAAGCTCTTCAAATTCGATCAGCGAAGTTGAAGTGTCTACGAGCAATAGCTCTCCGCTCTACATAGGAACTGGAAGTCTTCACCAGACAAGCGGTTTTAGCTTTCTGCCAAAAAACACTCTTAGCGCCTCACTTGACGATTTTAAAGTGTTCGTAGGAAACAGAACTTCTCAAGACATAGATTTCGTTTCAAAGAATCCGACTGAGATTAGATCTGATCTGAAACTCTACTTTAAGTTCAATGAGCCATCAGGATCATACACGAGAAATTCTTTCGTCGTAGACTCGTCTGGGAACGGGCTACACTCGACAATCACAAACTTCGACCTTTCGTTAAGAGACTCAAATACTGACACCGGTGGACCAGCAAGTTTTTCTGAGAGAGAGATTTACAATCCTGTTTTGTTCCCTGACTACACTTCACTAATAACGTTCAACCAATCTCTCCTTGCTGAAGCCACGATCTACGACGGTAACAACCCGAATTATATTCTCAAGCTCATACCCTCGCACTATCTTGAAGAAGAGCAGACAGAACTTGGTCTGCAATCAGTTGACGGTGAGATCGGCAGAGACTTCTCTGATGGTGGAAGTCTTCCAAGGGCGACACAGCTCGGTTCAGTACAGATGATTACGATGCTCCTTCTCGTTTGGGCGAAGCAGTTCGATGAACTCAAGATGTACCTTGACCAGATGTCGAAGCTCGACAAAGTCGATTATGATGAGCAGGGAGGGATAGCAGATACTTTTCTTCCGTTCTTGGCGAAAGAGTACGGGATAGAGCTTCCGAGGTTGTTTAGCTCACCGACATACCTGCAGTACTTTCACGGTGATAATCTTACACAGGATGCCAGCATAGGAACCAATGCTCTGTATCAGCTCGAGTCTACTATCTGGCGTAGAATACTCACAAACATGCCCAATTTGATCAAGAGCAAGGGCACCGTCAACTCAGTAAAGAGCATCATACGGTCAATGGGAATCGATCCAGACGTAACGCTGAGATTCAAAGAATACGGCGGAGCCAGATCTGGCTACATCACTGGCAGAAAGTCAACGAAAAAATCGATAATGTTCACTCAGACTGGGTCTTATCTTCTTACATCACCTTATCTGAGCGCCAGCAGAGTAGAACCAGGAGAGCCGTTCATCGCTGGCGGACCATCAGACGGACTGATGACTTCTGGAAGTTTTTCTTTTGAGAGTCACTTTAAGTTCGGTACCTCAGACTTTGAAACAAGAGACACTTCTCTCGTGAGATTCTTCAACACTGGCTCGTATGGAGAGTCTCTTCTTCTTAATCTCATTCTTGAGAGGTCTGGGACAATTGGCGGTCTCGGAGGCAATCTCACACTAAGCGGAGCGTACTCTACAGACACGACCGACCCAGAGCGTTTCTCAATCTCGATGAACAACCTCCCAGTGTACGATGGGTATCCTTTCTATGTTTCCTTTTCAAGAAAGAGAGAGTCTTCAACAACCAGCAAGTGGTTTCTAAGATTCGGAAAGAGCATTGGAGAGAGTCTTGTTCTTTCTGAGAGCTATGCAAACGTGGTGATACCAGACACCAACGATGCGTTCTCAAACGTTGGTGCAGTATACAATTCAAGCGGCTCATACTTTGAGATTGGAACATCAACAGTTACTGACGGCGCTTCTTCAATCTTTCTGAATGATTCGTCTTTGTCTTCTAAGTCTAAGCTCTCTAGTTTCAATGGTGGAACATCACAGATAAGATTCTGGTCCAAGCACTTGAGCGGAAGCGAGTGGCAGGAGCACGTAAGAAACCCACAAAACGTCGGAGTAGTCGATCCCTCCTTGAACTTCAACTTTGTAACCAGCGAAAGCGGTTCTTTCGAAAGGCTCAGGATAGATGCGAGTCTGAGTCAGGTCCTGACGGCGTCTAATGGGTCAGGCAATATTGTGATAACAGATTTCACGCAGAACGGATTGAGCCTGTCAGGTTCTGGATTCCCTGCCAGTTCGCAGATCTTCTTTCCTTACGAGATGATCTACAACGCAATAGACACGTATTTTGACGAGTCATCATCTGATATGAAGGTGAGAGTCAGGTCATGGGAGCTGGAAGAAAATTCTGAGAAGTATGGTGGGTCTTATCTGCCTGTGTACAGGGTCGATCCCGCAGAAGTCCCGATTGACGACAATCGTTTCGGAATCGAGATCAGCACCGTCAGAGCTCTTAATGAAGACATGGCACTCATGTTTGGCGGTCATGAAGTTCTAGACAATCTTTACGGTAATCCCGCCGACATGTTTTCTGTTGAGTATACAGGTGAGAGACACTTAAGGGAAGTGTACTTCAATCGTCTCACAGACCCTGTCGCTTTCAAGAACGTGTTTCTGTTCGCTAAGTGGTTTGAATCTAACATCGAAAGATTGGTAGAGCAGCTTCTTCCGTTCAACACTGACTTCAGAGGCGTGAACCTCGTAGTTGAGAGCCACATGCTTGAGAGGAACAAGATACGATACAACTGGGCAGACATCTATCTCGGTGAAAATGATCGCAGAAATCTTAGAGGTACGATTGGACTTTCACTCATCACTGCGGAGCTTAAGAAAATCTGATGGCGTCAACGATTACTGACCAACAAAGCGGAAGCCTCGAGCAAAGAAGAGAAGGTGTAAACGTTCTCACAAAAGAGCAGCAGTTTAACACTTCGATTCTCAGGATTCGACCAAATTCTAGCGATCTGATGGTCTACTTGGGCAGAGTTGTTGATGACAACTTCTTTGATGAGAACCTCATTGACATGGACGTTGCTGGCTCCATCACTTCTGCTCCAAGCAGCTTCGCAGAGAGGAGAACTCTTGGGCAAGGGCTGCCGAGTGAGATCGTCTTCACTGATATCGGTGACTTCGATCCAGTCACGTACATAACAGATGAGGGACTGGCTTTATATCCCACAATATTGACAGCGCTTGGGTATGCTGATCCTGCAGTAGAAGATGGAACAGTGGGAGTCTTTGAGACTAGAGCAGAGCTCGTAGGATTTCGCTTCCTCCCACAATACGCGAAGCGTGGAATGAAAGCTTCGCTTGGAGATACTTCTGAGGGCGTTGATAGAAAATTCTACTCTATCACCCAAGAAATTGACAGAGACTACTCCTCAACCTTGTCCATGTCACCGAAGTATTTTGAGATTGGAAGCGAAGACCACATCAATGAGTTCACTACATACCAGGATCAAGAAAGCACAGCAATTTTCCCATTTATCGACAGCTACGATACGGGAGATGCATCAGAGCTGAGCGCTATTGCAACGATGAACATGAGCTCAATAACCGAGGACCCAGAGATGAGTAGAGTGATAGCCTCAGGGCTAGCGGGATCGTACTACAAGAAAAGAGACAAGAAATCTGCTTCTGCAGGGTGGACGTTTCTTAACGTTTTGAACGGAACCGATTCAATAGTGTATAGCGACAGGATGTGAGATGGCAAAACTCGGCGGAAACATTGGTCCCCTCGAAGACTTTAGAGTGCTCTTCTCCCTGACTGAGGGCGGCAGAATCTATGATTTGAGCTCTAGCCTTGCCTTCCAACAGTCTATCAAAGATCCAGCTGAAACTGTCACTGGTCTAAACTTTCCGCTTCCAATCGCGGGAGCGGTAAATTTAACTTCTCCGTTTACGGGCAAGTTTGCATCAACGACAAGATGTCTTGCTGCAGGTTCTAGCTCAAATGTGAAGCAAGTAATACCAGTAGTCTCAGACTATCTTAGTTTCACGACAAAAGAGCTCACATTTTCAGTTTGGGTCAGTGGTAGCACAGTCTCACCATCGATATCATCGACAAGCTCTTCATACGTGATCCAGACTTCTGGGTCTGCTGGTCTGCAGTTTAATTTAGCAAGGTGGGATGCGGGACCTTCGAAGGCTACTTTTATTCTTGACACAATGACCGGGTCTGCCCTACCAGGGCAAGTTTTTGTCATCGCATCAACGACTAAAACAGCAGGCCTTTCTGGCGCAGTCATCAGTGGATCTGGCGCTCAACTATCCTATCGAGGTAGGTATTTCCCAGTGGGACAACCTCCCACTGGTTCTCAAGTGTACTATCCCGCCAGTCTTTCAGGGTGGCACCACATTGTGTATGTTCAGAGAGCTGCTGAACGACCACGCAAAGTGAACATGAGCAGTGTACTAGGAGCAGAGGTCTCTCCTCTTTTCAACACTTCTGAGACTGGACAGGAGGGCCTTTGTGAGATGTGGCTAGACGGTGAGCTGGTCTATACGACACCGGCGTGGGGACCTTTTCCTGCTGGACATTCTCCCTTCTTCTACGAGGACGGATTGTTGGGTCTCCAGGGAGACAACACTCCCAGGTACCCAACGACTGAGTTGTTGAACAAGACTCTTAGACAACCAATAGTGAATACGTTCTTCAGTGGAAGTCTAAGTAACGGCGACGCAATAGCTCAATTAGCTGTGTGGAATAGAGTCCTAAGCGGTCCTGAGATCAAGGCAATATACAAAGGTGTGATTGACGGAGTCTATACAGAGAGAAGAACGTCTTACACTTCTGCTCCCAAGAGGCTTCTTGGACTTGTTGATAGAAAAAAATCAAAAAATGCTGCAAACTCTGGCTTTTACGACTCGAGCCCAGTTTCAAAGCTTGCAGCTTTCGTTGATTCTTCTACGATTTCAACATCTGAAGTGTACCAGGAAAATTTCTTGGCTCCAGAAGTGAACGTGGGTTTCTCTGATGGAAACCTTCTCGTTGATCATGAGCGAACACCAGCATTCAGCGATGCAGCAGACTTGACAAGTCCCGTGATCGACGATGAGTATGTTATCGCATCAGGCAGTGCATTGATAAGAGTGCCGCTTCCGAACGAGGACACGAATACGATTGCCGCGAGGTTTGACTACTCCGGATGGTCCCTCGGAGCACCGGAATTGTCAACAGTTCTCTTACTCGATGGTTCTTCTGACTTCATCGGCACTGGTTTCTTGTATTACAGTCCAGTGCTGAAAAAGTGGATAGAGAAGAGATACGCTGCAGAGACATCACTGACCTCCGACAACAACTACACGAAAATCAGCGCTTCTGCTTCAAATTTCATACGATTAGAAGGTAACGGCTACACAGGTGGATTGTTTCAAGACGGTGACATAGAACAGTCGTCTAATAAGATAATGGCGCAATTTGCTTGGTCTCCGCAGTTTGGCTACTTTGTGAATCATGTCGAGCATTTAAGGCAGGCAGGCTATGAGAGAATAGGGTGGCCAACCAGCATGTTTGGAGCCCCCAATGCTCCTCGGTACCACGGTTTCGATCACGAAACGATAAAGCTCAAGAACTTCATTGATAGGCCCTTCATTCTGAAGAGAATAGAGCTTAGAATACCAGTCACCGCTGAAAGACGCTTTGGGCTGAATCCCGGTATCGAGCCCGCCTCAGTGAGTGTTTGGAATCGGCAAATCACCAACAAGAAGGATCTCGACAATTATGTCTTCTTTGTGTATCGACAGAGAAGGGTATCAAGAGAGAGGGACACTGCTGCTGACTGGAGCACTTCAAAAAGATACCTGATAGCTAGCGCTTCTATTTGCTACTATAACTCTGCTTCCTTCGGAGGCGCCTGGACCGATGGATTTTTCACTGATGCTACTTCAAAGTGGCAATTGCTACCGAGTGTCTCTCCTTACAATTCGGGTGGGCTATACACAGGCCTCACACAACCAGATTCATCGATAGACTTTTTCAGCCAGTCTCTCACCAGAATCTCTACTGATAATGCGATTCTTCACACACCACAGTATTCGAAGAACTGGGGCGTCACAAGGTTCTTGAACCCAGCTGCTCCATCTGCCGCCGACTCGCAAATCTATACGGATTCAAGATTTCTGAATCTTACCATGCTGCCAAGCATGGTGCCAGAGTGTCAAGTCGCTCCAAGTTTGATTCCGATAACTGCGAGCTCGAAGAGAGATTTTGCTTACAGAGAGGGTGACTTTTCGACGCCGCCGATACGTCTTTACAGCTACGTTTCTCTCGGCAATCATTCACAACCGACTGCTGCCACAACTGCTGTCGCCCCCGGTGTAACTCTCTTGTGCAATAGATGGCTCGGTGGGACACGACCCCCGTTGATGGCCGTAACTTCACTGAAGAACCCATATTCTTCGATACAACCCGACAATTTCACGACTCTCACAGGACCAACTCCTGGGTGGATCGATCCGGGATTTCCTACAGGCAGCGTTGATGCTCAACTCTCTATGGTTCCCTCTTATTGTCGTGCCCTGGTCAACCTCGCGGGCCCATCTAAGCCGTCTGAGGGAACTCTCTCCGACATGACGTGGTCAGCGCAAAGAGGAACTGTCCAACAGTTTGGTCTTTCTTTCTTTCCGCATGATTTCTATTCTGCAAAAACTGGTGTAGAGCAGATCAACAAGGGTTCATTTCTACACGAGAGCATCTCAGATCCGCAATCAATAAACGCTGGCATCCCTGTGGGCGATACTAGTGCCGTTCGATGGTTCGGAAGGTATACGTCTGTGAGTGCTGCAGACGAGTGGAGCGTCGCCCACGGTAACCTCTACATGGGATACTACGGATGGAGGTTCATATCAGCGTTTCAAGTCGGAACAAATAGCGAAAGGCAAATTTATAACCCTATAGTTCTTGAACCTGAAGACGAGTTGATATTGGGTCTTGACGCTGGTACTTTCGGACCACCCGACGTCGATACAGATGATTTGCCCGGTGATGGTCTTCTCGACGGCCCAACTAGTGGGGAGAATCGGGGAGGTGGTCTACAGTACAATGGCTCAAATAGAGTTTTCAAGAACACACACTTGAAAGAAGACTACAATCAGATTCTGCCTGATTCAAGACTGAGAATAGGCACGGGAGAGGCTGAGATCGTCCTCATCGGAGACTTTGTCTCTAGCGAGAAGATCAACTTGCCAAAGAGATCGAGTCCACAGCAAGGAGCGATTTCTTCATATTACGGTGAAGAAATCATCTCTGACAGGTCATTCCTTTTCAACGGGGAGTTATTGAGCGGCTCAATGTACACAAGAATTTACACTGGCTCGGAGGGTCCGAAAGGTCTGATAGACGGAAACACCGACCCAGCTGCAGCTAGAAGATTCTATCTGGATGCGGGAGCGAGGAGAATCTAATGGCTTCAAACTTCAACAACTACTTCTTCAAAGCTACTTCTCCCAAGATAGCTTACGATGACTACGTTTATGGGAGCAATTATCCAAACTCCAGCACAGCAGCGACAGGAACCATTCTTTTTAAGAAAAGTTTCATCTACGGTTCTCTTGGTTCGTATGATAGCGTTTCGTTCTCTTATTCTGACACTCTTGGCAAGAAAGGTCGATTGATCATGTCAAGCAACAACTACCCAGGAAGTCAGGCGAATTTCGTAGATGTTTCAGGCGATGTTGCTTACGTGGCGTACTCAAGCAATGGAATCGCTGGCTCTGATCTCATGGAATTGTTCATTGAAGCATTCAATAGTCTGTCTGTGGGTATCGGTCCGAAAATCTCAGCAAGCGCTGAGATAGTAGGAGCAAATGCTATTGTGAAATTGAGACAGGTTTCAAGAGGTGAAAGAGGAAATACCACGATAGTTTCTGGTGGTTTTCCTACAAGCCCATTTCCAGATTTAGGCACCATAAGAACTAGAGGCTTCACAGGAGGAGAAGGGCAGCTAGATTATTCTGAGACTTGGCTGCCAACGACAGGGACTACATCAATAGTCGGAACAGTTGTCAATGACTCATATGTTCTCTCGCCGCTTCGCCACGGTCAATTCTTTGACGTGCTATCAGGACCAGTAGAGAAGTTCTACTGGTCAACAACGCAGAAGACTACACCTCCGATTTACACTCCGTTGGCTAGTTCGAGCTACAGATTGAGCACGAACCAAGATACATACTGCAGGATATTTGGAAGCTACCTCGACAAGGACGAGTCAGAGGTTACTGAGACTGTCACAACTACTTACACTGAACTTTCCTGAGTGGTTCCTTCACATGTGAGTATGTGCCTATTAGCTTAAGCAGCACCTACATATACACATGGCTGGACTACTAGACAGTAAAACTCGTGTGATAGACGCACGTCTCACGTCAAGAGGAAGAACCTCACTGATTGACGGTGGGATCACAGTAAAGTACGTATCTTTCTCTGATCTTGGAGCAACTTATGAAGACGACGGAAGCGGAGTTGCAGTAAATCCGCTACAAGTCGGTTTTGAAGCGTTCAGCACGCCAAACGATGAGATAACAGTCACTTCTGATGATTACGGTGACTTGAACAGCTTCAGTGGTGACGGTTACATGGTCACTAGAAGCGGGAAAGCGAATCCCTACCAATCAACCGACGCCGTAGAAAATCTAATCTTTTCTGGCTCTCTAGAGGCTTTTGACAACCAGAGACTGATCTCCACTAAAGACGTTATACTCGAAGACCCGGGTCTATCAGTCAGGCCAGAATCAGTCAGCTTCTCAGTCAGCAATGAGAGACCATTCAGAGGAGAGCCCTCAACTTCTTCGATCGATGATGTCGAAAGTCTTTTTGCAGATAAGAGACTGGGTAAGCTTGTTAACTTTCTCTACCTTCCGCCAGTGCAAAGAACTATTAGCACTGTCGGCAACGAAATTTCGTTGGGAGAGTATGCTGATGTTAAAGAAGATCCGATAACTGAGAACAAGCTTCTGGCGGAGATTGCGTCTCTTGATTCTCAAAGAATCAGTCTGTCTAAGTACACTGACAGAAATGAAGTGAGCATGCAATTATTCGAAAGCTCTTCAAGCGGATTGGTGAAGCTTGACATCATACGTTATGGTGAGATTGCTTCTCGCGGAGAAAGTGGAAGGCAAAGAACGATTTACTTCGTTGGGAAAGTTTTTGAAGACGGATATGGCAATCCCACTTTTGTCAACCTATTTGATCTGGTAGTCGAATGAGAGCGCTGGCAAAATTTACCTCGGGCGTCCTGAGAGTTGAGAGCCCTCCGATATCTAGAGTGAGATTGTTTAGATCTCCAAACCGGAATGAACCGCTAGTTTATGTCACGATCAGGTTCGCCTTTAACTCTATTAGAGTCGTCGCAGACGGCGGGAGAACAGTGCGTCTTGAGCTCAAGACATCTGTCAACCCACAGATTGCAACTGCTTCAACGCAATCAGGCGTGAGCTCTGACCCGAGCTTCAGCAGCATTTCTTCTATTGAATTGCAACATGACAAGAATGTCAAGAGCGTCACTGTTGCAATCCACAACTTCGATGTCATGAGATCACTCCCTGACTCCGCTATTCCATCGCTGAAGTCAGGTTATCCCATACAGTATAACTACTTGCAGTCGGTACCTGCTACTCAAGAGATAGCTTCAGCTCCAGCTAAACCGCAGTCAGATAGAGATTATCTGCTCAGTAAACTTCAGGCTGGAATAGATCCTGCGACTCTAAGAGAACCGTTTCCTGTTCTTGATCCCGCGAAGAGCTCTTCTAACGCAATGTCGAAGCTGCTTCCTTCGTACTACACAAGGCCGGTCGCTTCTCAAAGCGACTATCGTCGCATGAAGATCTACTCAGCATACCAGATCTTCGAGCAAGAAGTTGAAATGACTCTCAGAGAGTTCTTAAGCTCTAGCGTCTACGAGTTTAGCTATCTAGATCGTACTGGGACCCCGATAGAATATGTTGAAGTGAATGTGAGACCGTCTCTGATCATCAGCGAAATGGAAAAACTGGCGCTTAGTGATCCGAGTGGGAAAATCACTGACAATAACGTGTTCAATTCTTCAATTGTGAGTGATGTTTCTTTCGTGAGAGACATCATTTCTGTGGGCTCTTTGACTTCAACAGAGTTCACGGGAGAAGACAATCAGTCTCGCTCAAAGAAGCCGAAGATTAAGAGAACTCACTACTTTTCTGAGGGACTCGGAAGACTTTCTATTCCGTTCAAGAGCGAAGTTTATGGACTGCCGTCAAAGAGAAGCAAAGTTTCGGGCCAATCAAACTCTTCAAAGCCCTCAATAGTTCCATTCTACGTGACAAATGATGCTATAAACTCTGTAGTGATCATCAAGAAACTGCCACCCGGTAGCATATCAGTCGCTGTTATGGTTAGAAACATGACTAAGGGAGAGAGAACTTTTGTTGAGCTAGCGCGGACTCGGATAGCCAATGAAAACAACGTAAGAGTTCCTATCACTTTCCCTGAGACGGATTGCACATACGAAACGAAGATCATCTCATACGATCGTAAGCAAAGGAAGAAAGAAAGTTGTAATGTCGTTGTTTATGAGAATAGGACGCAATACAGCAATGCTTCACTGCGTGTTTCTCCACCAGCGCTCATCGGCGATCAAAAAGTGAAGTTCAAGATTACTGCTGATTTTACTGACTCTGGTAGACAGGACCTCACGAATCTCATAAACTCGATCAACGCAAGCGGCGTTTCGCCAACTATTCTCTCTGCAGATGGCTATGTTTCTGATCCGAATCTCTACTCAGAAGTATTCTCTTGCAAGATAGAGAGAATAGATCTAGAGACTGGTGAGCAATCTTACACTAAAGAGATCTCGATAGGCAGCACTGGCTTCGATTTCATCGACAAGGTTTCGAGTTCTGCAGGAGCTGTCTACGTTTTCTCCCTGGGCATTAAATCACCTTCGTCTTTGATCCCATCACAGCCCCTGTACAAGTTTGGGACTTTTGGCGGTAGGTATCTACAGTCATTGCCATCAGACGCCGCTCTTACAAGAGACTCCAAATCTGGAGCTGATTTCTCAATCATTGATAGCGGAATAAAGAGGGTGATTGAAGTTCCCACCACACGTCTCAGGGGCTCAGTCTCACAAATCTTTCTTACGAAGACTATGAGAGACTCTAATCTAATAGAATGGTTGTATGACGGTGACCTAACTGAAGTCGATCATTTTCAAGTGTTCGGATCAGCTGATGGGGTTGAGTGTCTACTGGGTTGCTCGTTTAGAGTTACTGCGTTCGAAGACAGGGAGCTCTATGAAAGGGTCGGAGTCGTGAAATACAGAGTTCGTCCAGTTTACCTTGACCTTACTCCTGGAGACTCATTCGAGATCTCAACTTATCGTCCGAAAACTTTACCTTCAATTCTCGAAGTTAATTTTGTCAATGGGCAAGCCTGGAGAGACCCGGTAGTTGCTGTTAACTCGCAAGTGGTCGTTGACACTGCTGAATCTGCAGACTCAGCTTATGAAGACTACTATCGAGTTGATATTGAGAGGAAAGAGTCTTCACCACGAGAGAGCAAGAAGAAGAAGCTAGAAACCAGCAGCGGTCTGTCTTCAATAGTCGTGGTTCCGCGATCTCCGCCCATCGAAGCATTCAATCCTGCTCCGATGCCAGAGTCTTCGATAATCATAAGGCCAGTGACCCCCTTCACAGCAGCCACCATAGCTGAAGCTCAAATAGTCGGAAATCAAACCACGAGCACCCAGGCGCTTACTGAGCAGGCGTCTCTGCAGTTAAGCTCACAGACGATTGATGCACAACCCACATCTTACCATAGAGTACTGAGATAATGCCCATCAAAAGGTCTACTAGAGCTTCAAAGCTCACTGTGCAACCTCTCGCTCCCAAGCCTGCTGCAACAGGTCCGGGTTCTCTTCCGGGGAAAAAAGTTAGAAGACCCGCAGTTCCCGACACTGTGCAACAAGGAGATTCTTTCTTTTCGAGAGATTCGATCGGAACAGCGAAGTTTGACTCAAGAATGGATTTCCCTGTCCTACCAGACAATTCGACGCAGCTCGAGCAGCTTACGACGACTCAAGGCAGAAAATTGTCACTAAGCATGGAGCGGCCAGTGCTGCTAGCTTCGGTGGACATTTTTAACACTCCTGCATCAGACGCCAAGAAGACGGCTGCCTCCATAGAACAATCACTTGCAATAGCAGATTTCGAGTCGAGTCTGATGAAGTCTGACTACGATTACATCTACGAAACTCTGAAGAATGAAGAGTCGACTGCTGCAACTATGCAATCTCTTGAGGAGCAGGCAACCTCTGATCTTCAAAAGACCACAGAAGCTGTTAATTCTTTCTTGAGCCTGTCGAACACAGCAGATGAGCTCTCTAAGAATCTAGATTTGAGACTTTCTTGGGCAAACGTAGAAGAAAAGATCGCAGAGTATTACTCCAAACTGCCCCAAAAGTATGGGTCAACAGTCATTGACACCAGCCTGTCTTCGTTCGGGCTTGATCCGAAGAAAGACACCAGCACTGGGATAGTCAAAACCATTAGCAAAGTTGCAGCAGCAGCGTCAGCAGAAAGCACGACCTCTACTACCCAAGGAACTCTCTTAGTGGGATTATCAAAGGGGTACTTTTCTGTTGACGCAAAGGTCACTTCAAAAGATCGTCTTTTTGACGATGGCAAAATAACAAACTACTCAAGTCTTTCGAGACTGTCAAAAGTCTCATCGTGCGCGGAGTTTCTGTCTAGAGTATTCACAGACACTTTTACTGGTGTGACCAGCAGTGCAGTGATAAGTACACCCACCATGTACTCAGGCAGCAACGTCTTTGAGTCTCAAGGTTTGAAGACTGACAATAAAATCACCCCTTCTCACTACGAAGGCATCATCAACCCAGCAGTCAAGAAACTTTCAACTAGCGGAATAAGCAACTTCACCAGCAAAGTTTCGACAAGCTTTTCTAATTCTTACGAGGCAGCCAAGACTAAGACAGGAATAGCTTCAGCAAATGAAGCTGGCACTCCTATCGACATTTATCTTCGTCTTCTCGGGAAGCTTAAGGATTCGTTTGAGACTCTCCATTCCGGTAAAGAGACTTCAACTTTTACCAACAACGCTGAGATCACTGACGCCTTGATGATGGCGTTCGCAATGAAGACTTCTACGAGCTCAACCAAGTTCAATGGTTTCATGAGAGGCGTGCTACTTACGCTTCTTCTTGATGAAGAGTATGCTTTCGATGCGGGAACGTCAGAAGAATATGATGAGGTGAATGAATCTAAGTCAGAGATAGAAGATAGTGGGGATACTTCTGGTACCAGCCCGCGCACTGTAGGAGCAAAAGTCGGTAGCAGAAAGCTCAAGACTAAGACTCTAGAAGCTGCTCCGACTCCTAACGTAGACTCAATTTTCAACGAACCAGAAAGGATCAAGAACTTTCCTTCTGATAGCCTGCACTTCACGAAGGGTAAGTTGCTGCAACTCGACTCGACAACAACGAGCGCGGCGAGGAACAGCTGGGGGAATTCGATCTGGTTGTCACCCAGCTTTACACCAGGAGGAAGCTCGGAGTACGCTAATGACTACAGCATCGAAGGGTGGAACTACAATGCTCCACGAGCCAGCAGTGTATTGACTAGCGTGAAAGATTCTCTCATATCAGGAAGGGGTGGGTATCCTTCAACGGGTAATGTGCTCTTCACAGAAGTCTACGATGGCTTCAAGAATTTTTCGAGGAGTGAGAATGGGAAAACTATCGCAAACTCGATACTCGAGTTCTACGATGAGCTTGTCGCTCTCTATGAAGAGCTATATGGGAAGACATTAGACGACGTAGCTCCCGATGGTCTGTTCATTACTGGGAACGGTACCTGCACTAAGAGGGGAATCATCGATGTGATCTTCGAGTGCATGGGCAACCTGGTCAACTATTTCTTGGGACCGGGTTACGTTGGTGTCCTGGAAGATGAACAAATCACTTACACGAAGAGCACGACTGGAGGAGGCACAGAGACTGTCTCTTACACCCAGCAATCGACTGTATGGTATCTTAGCGTCAACAGTAATTTCTACGAGATTCTTAGTTTCTGTGAATCTGCTTCTCAGTTAAGCGGAGACGTAACGACATACCTGTCCAGTGCTCACACGAGTTCAGGTCTCTCAGCGACTACAAGCACTGTGATGTATAACAGTCTTGCGTCAGTGCTGAATGATCTGGTCAAGAGACAAAAGAGCACAAAAATAGCTGTGGCATCACTGGCTGCGATTGCTGATATCATCAACACTTCTTGTGAAAATTTTTCAAACGCTATCACGTCAGTTGCAGAAAAAACTGCGAGTGTTTCAACTCGCGTAAGAAATGATGTTGTTGCAAACTTCAGCAGTGAAGTGGCTTCTTCGCTCTCTCTTAAGGAGAAGATGTACCGAGGAGTAAGTGAGTCTTTCGAAGAGTCTCTTAGCATCTACGATGTTAGCGCTGCTAGGTGGTTTTACAGCTACTACAAAAATGACTTGTCATCTGATAAGACGTGCCTTGTTATGGGGATCCCAGCGGGTCTTTGTTCGATGCTAAGCAGATCAGAGATAGAAGTCAAAGATGACAAAGTCGCTTCAGGACAGTTGTCAATGAATAAGAATCTTTCAAAGTACTCATTGACGTTGGCTGCGCGGTCGATACAGAACCCTTACGCATCTGTTACTCCGTTGACTATTGGAAGGTTTCATCCGCTCGTCAATTGCTACATCACAGACGAAATAGACGAGAATCTAACTCCTCTTGGAGTTGCTTCATCTGGCGCAGTTTCTTTTGAGTGTTACGACAGGGGAACTAGCACTTGGGTAAGCTGCTCTTATGAAGAGTGTCGATCGTTCATAGGAAGCGGCGGAAACTTTAGTTCTGCGGGAGACGATCAGAGTCTACCCAACATATCCAGGTCAATCGTCGATGACGCGATCAGGTTTCACGTTGTTGATGCGATATTGAAAGCGACAGTAAGAGTTGTCAGCGGGATAGACTTCAGCGCGTACTCAGTGTGCTCTTCAAAACGATCAATTTCTGCCACTGCAGCAGGTCAGCTTTTGACTTTGCTTGGTACAGCTAGAGAAGGGCTAATACCTCGAGGTTCTCTCACTGCGTCTGATTTCCTCGAGCAGACTGTCGACGGCAACTACGCTGTGATACCGTACTCAAGTCTTAGTGGCAAATCACCTGATCTTACGACTCCTTCTGACCACAGTTTGCTGCTAAAACTGCTAGATTCGGGAATCTTCACGGCAGGTACTTCTGCGAATCGAGTCTTGACACCAGACCCTTTCGAAAGAGTGTATTGCTTTGTCTACGATCCGAATGACTTGATTGTTCAACAGGATGGGCAGCAGCTTAGGGACACTGCTGCTAGAGAAATTTCTTTGTGCTCGATAAAAGTTGAGGCTGAGTGACATGACAAAAAAGACACTTTACTCGAACGTTCTCGCCACTGTCGGTCTTTCACAACCGACTAGTCTCGTGACCAAGTTCACTTACAGGTACTACGTTCCCGAAGAATCTGCGACTGATGACACTACTCAATACAGGTCTTCGAGAGAAGGGTCTCCAAGAGAAGTAACTCTTAGCTTTAAGGCTCCAAAGTTATCAGCAAACGAAGAGGTGGGGGACAACGTAGATTACGCGATGTTTGTTAGCGACATTGACAGAGTTCATAGCATTGAAGACGTGCCGAACATGTCAAACACCTATCTAACTTTGCAAGACACGGGTCTGTTGGAGAGAGCGTATGATTCTATCGAGAGATCGTGTCGCATTCGCGGTATCACGGGCAACCCTACTGACAAGGCAATGTCGCTCTCTCTCGCAATATCAGGTTCTGTAGACTCAGATACTTTGCAGTCACTTGCAGTGAACTATTCTGCCAATAACATGAGTTTCTTCACTAACGGTGAAGAAATCCCAGCAGAAAAGTTCCAGCTCGCATCAGGTCTTCCAGTAACGATGCTGGTGTATGATAAAGTAGTTGCAGACGTAGTCGCCTCAGCGGAAACTGATTCTCCAAGTCGCTCACCAGTCGCTGCTGGACTGATGTCAAAATATCTCACTGAAAGACAAGACTCAGAGAGAAGAAAGCCTCCCACTATATCTGACAAAGATTTCACTTCCATTCTTTCACCCGTCACATTCTTCGAGAGAAGGGTCAAGGGAGCCGACGTCCAAGTTAGCAAAAAGCTCAAGCTAGTTGGTTTCATGATAGAGAGAGTCGAAGAGTTCTCAAGTGGACGCCGCGAGAAAACTTTAGTCGGTGCAGTTGATCCAAAAACTAACAGCTTCATTGACTATAACGTAAGATACGGTACGAGGTATTCGTACATCGTTAGGGCGGTTTACTCGATCCAAGTCCCAGAGATTCTCTTGCGTCGAGGTGACAGCGTAACGAGCAAAGTTCTTATCTCTTCTGCTCCCTCTAACGTCTCTTCAGTGACCACTGAAGAATATGTCCCGCCGCCCCCTCCATCAGATGTCAGGTTCAATTTTGATCACCAAAGAAGCGAACTCGCTATTCGATGGGAGTTCCCTGTAAACAGGTCAAGAGACGTAACAAGGTTCCAGCTCTTCAGGAGGAAGAGCCTCACAGAGCCCTTTACGCTGTTGAAAGAATTTGACTTTGACCAGAGTGTCGTGAACTTCAGGAGGATCGAAAGACCGCTTCCTGTCAACGTTGTGAGAACTAAGTTTCCTGTGAGGAGAGCAATTGATCACGACTTCGGAAGGAGCTCAGAGTACATCTACGCTATTTGCTGCGTAGATGCTCATGGTTACGTCTCGAATTATTCGTCGCAGTACAAAGTGAGTTTCAACCGAAGACTGAACAACATCGTTGTCAAGTGCGTGTCTCCCGCAAACGCTCCAAGACCTTACCCAAATCTCTATGTTGACGTCTCGGGTACTCTAACTCTAGACACTATCACGAGGAGTGGAGTCTCTTCCGTTAGCATAGTGTTTGATCCAGAATACCTGCAAGTGACCGACAGAAAGGGCAACGATCTAGAGCTCATAAAGTATGGTTCTTCCGGTGCGAAGTACTACATGAATGTGATAGATACAACAAGGGCGGAACAGGTCGCTGTTCCGATCACCATCAACGATTTACGTTCTACGTGAGTGTAAAAGAGTAAGACATCAGGAGCACCATGGGTTTCCTCGACAATTCAAACGCCAACATAGTCGTTGACGCAGTCCTCACGGACCTCGGTAGGCAGCTTTTAGCAGCCAACGATAACAGCTTCTCAATCAGAAGATTCTCTTTTGCTGATGATGAGGTCGATTACGGCATCATCACAAGATTCGGCCTTACAGTCGGTAAAGAGAAGATTGAGAAGAACACTCCAGTCTTTGAAGCGCAGACCAACACCGATCTTGCGCTGAAGTACAACTGTGTCAGTATTAGCGCAGTGGCTCTTACGGCTTACCCGAGCCTAACGCTTGCTTCAACGGGCGGAGCATCGATCAGTTCTAGAGCGGTGAATCTTGTAGCGTCAAGCACCTCCAGCGGGTTCACGCAGGTTCTCATTACACAATCTCCACCATCTGGAGAGTCTACCGTGAACGCAGAGCTTGCTGAAGATCTGTTCTTCGTGAAGCTGAATCGCCGGTTTCTCGCCATCAGCGCTCCTGTCGAAGTTTCTCAACCGAACGGCGTGGACGTTTACGAAATCATATCTGCTCTTGGAGCTTCTCCTACCGCGACATTCAATCTGCGGACCATTCTCACGAATACGAGTTCGGACTTCACGACTTACGGCGACGGATCTACTATCACCACGCCTGTGAGAATCATTGGAGCAAGATCGGGCATCACAACTGATCTCACCGTCAGTATCACAAAGACATAACGGAGCCCAGACAGATGGCAACTACATTCAAGGATCTCGACGTTAGCAGCGACATTAAGTCTGTGAAGACACAGCTCTCGCAGCTCGTTGACATCGTACAGCAGGATATCTCTGGATCGTTTACGAGAAAGCAGTACGCTATCTTTGTTACTGCGTCGTCTGATGGCGTCACAAACTACGCAGTGACCTCGTCGCTGTTCCAGACAGTCTACGATCAAGACTACACTCTCCAAGTCTCTAACGCGATGTTTGACACAACCGTGGGGTTGTACTGGAGCGGTTCAACTGCACTCGACGCAGTTCAGGCTGTCGATTCTCGTGGTAAGAACCTGTACGCCACCTCTTCTCTCATGATGAGAGAGAAAGTAGAGATGTACAAGCTCTTTGCTGGGAAGCTTCTTGGAGATTCTGAGACTTCTTTCTTCGCTCCTACAACTTCTACAACAACGACTGATAGAATAGACGAGGCTCTGTTTATTTCCTTCAAGAGACTGTTTGCACGTGATGCGATCAAGAGAAACACTTTCGCGATGCGATTCTATACGACGGGAGTGTATGATGGAGCCACTGGTTTTCACACTGATATTGCGAACGGATACACTGGCAGTAACGTAAACATTACATCTCCTTCGGGCAGTGCAATCTTCACTGACTCCACTCAAGCGTCAAATCTTGCCAATCTGTTCGGCGGTAGGGTCGGATCTATCATAGACTCTGCAGACACTTCAAAGACAGTAGGTCTCTTGTGGTACGATGCGGGCATCGCAGTGTTTGACCTGAAGAAGATCTGCTATGCGAACCAGCACGTGTCAGGTGTTATTAGCGCAGTAACCGGAGCGGTATCTCCCGCGCTCTCTAACCAGACTATCGTTGGTTCGAGCTCATTCCCATCTTCAAACCCCAGCGCTACGCTAATACCCGATCTCATGGTTTCTGCGTCCATGGATGACCTTGTCACGTACTTCACAACCACTAGAATGTCGTCTGGGTCTCTTACTGGAATCACATTCCAGAATCTGACGAGCGTGAACTCAACTCTGTTCTTCTGCAGAGCTGGCGCTGATGAGTTCAACTACTCCAACAATCCAACATACTTTGACGATTCTGGAAATCTAGTTGTGATGCAGGCGCAGGAGTCACTCGGAATCAATGACGCGAGACCTTTCACGTATCCGACAACAGTGGGACTCTACGATGAGCAGAATAGGCTCCTTGCAGTTGCTAAGTTCTCAAGACCCATCGAGAAGAACGATGAGAAGGATTTGACAGTTAGAGTGAGACTGGACTTCTAAGGAGGGATCAATGTCCCTCATCAAGACATCGGCGGGACTCTTCGAGAATTACACATTCATCGCACGCCCGTCGAGGACTTTCTCTTCTTCCTCGTCTGGTGTGACAGGAGCTGTAAGAGTTTTCCCGCAATCGAGCCCCTCTGAGAAGTACGTAGCGTTCTCAGATACGTTCGATGACGAGAGCCTCGAGTCAACTTTGGAGACTGCAACTTCTGGCAGCGATGTGAGTCGCGCGATCTCGAAGTACATGGATCTTGTGAACAGCGCTTCAACTTCTCCAAGAAGATCAAAACAGGTTGAGGTGTTGAGGTTTGAGCCATCATTCCGTTTCACGAGTGACACTCAGAGGAAAGGCGTAGTCAGATCAATCCTATATCCTTACTACGCAACTGCGTATCCCTCAAGTTACTGGGGATACACGAACTACCTCTCTCTCAACTTCATGTCGGGTTCCGGTTTCGCGAGCGGCTCTGCTCTAGTCTACGCGAACCCGACAGTCGGATCGCAACCGAAACTGACACCCAGCGGCGCTTTCACGTTTGAGTTCTACGTCAAGCCAACGATGAGAGTCTCTGGTACTCATCGCGCAGGAACGATACTTCACGTTTCCTCGTCATTCGCGATCTCGCTTGTGAGCGGCAGCAGCATTGACGCTTTCGGAAATCCCGATTCTTTTCGCGTGATGGTCCAGCTATCACAAAGTGCAGATATCCCACCATCTTCAGTCGACCTCAGCATAGCCAATAATGCTAGACCGTATCCAAGTGATCTCGTATTTTTGAGTGATGACTCAATCACATTCAATGGATGGCATCACGTTGCTGTGAGATGGGGCGGACTGAACTCGGACTTTGGCTCTGGTTCTTTCTTCATCGACGGAGTAAGATCTGGTGACTTCTACATTCCTTCTGAGTCTGTGACGAGAACTGATTACGTAGAGCATTCTAGAGCTCTTTTCATCGGAAACTATTACGATGGAGTTAACGGGACCCACGGCTTCTTCGATGAAGACACTGCAGTTGAAGAGGGTTTCACAAATCCGTTTGGAACCGCGCCAGCATTTCCCACGTATGAAATGTCCCATCAGTTCGGCGGTGAGCTTCATGAAATTCGCATCTGGCAGGACTACAGAAATCTTGAACTCATCAGGTCGGGAGCAAAAAACGGAGTCGAATCAGTTGATAGCACGCTGAAATTCTACCTCGGTCCTTTCTTCGGTCACGAATCTCTCACTAGAGAGGTAATGTACACTCCTTTTCAATCTGTGACGACTTCAACGAACGCACCGTTCGCAACTGATCTCTCATTCGGAGTCGGTGGACACCTCATCAATGCCGAGAATCATCTCAGAGAGTACGCGTCAGGATACTTCCCTAGACTGCTAAACATGACGGCTTCAATCATAACACAGCAGAACCTGTCGAGTCTTGAAGCCAACCAGTATCTCTTTGCGACAGCGTCTGCTGTCAGAAAGAACCTTCTCATTCTTCCTTGCGATAATGGAAAGTTCTTCCCCAACTTCTCTCTTCTGACATCAGCCTCATCACCGTTCTACAGGAACACACCTGGTAACGTAGATCTTAGTGAGATGCTTGGCGACCCTCTCGATCTTGGGTTTGAGAATGAAGGAATGGCAGATGAAGTTGGTGGAGCGACTCCCACCTCGATGAGCAACCCTGTCGGCTCATCTCTTACAATCTTCCAAAGAACAAAAGATCAATCCTCAAATCTCATCACGATCTTCGACGCTTCTAACCTCTTCTATGGAAGCAAGATACATCCGGGCTCCTATGAGCTCACTGACCCCTCTTTCACTGGCAGTCAAGGTCTTCTCTCCTTCAAAGTGAAAGACAACGGGATGGGTGGTCTCTATAGAGCGAATGCTAGCACCACTCACGCAAAGTGGAACAGTGTTGGAACTCTGTTGTATGAGGAGGGGCTCGCAGTCCTTACTTCACCTTATTTCGGCGAGCTTTTTGGCAAGGACTCTTTTGAAGTTTCATTCAAGGGTGAGCACTCTGTCCCCCTGCTCACGACGAACGTCACGGTTCCTGCGTACCAGATTAACTCGAGCTCAATGCCGTCTTACCTTCCTTTGACGGCTTCGGACTACGCTAACGAAGCGGGTGATCCGATAGTCTACATCTCAAGAGTTAATTTCCATGACGAGAACCTCAACATTGTCGGAAGAGCCGAGCTTGCACAACCAATCGCAAAGCGGCTCTCAGATAAGTTTGTCATCAAAGTCAAGTTCGATTTCTGAGGTCTACCTCGGTCTCGACATCTCGACGTCCTGCACTGGGTGGTCACTGGTAAACCCTGACGGCTCACTCTTCCGCCTCGGCTGGTTTGAGATCGCTGGGCTGCCCACCTACCATGACAAGGCGGACCTCGTGGAGAAGGGCCTTCGATCGTTACCGAGACCCGCCGGGATCTTCGTAGAGGAGAACGTCCTCGGTTTCAGAGCGGGTGGCTCCACAGCCCACACGATCGTCACACTCGCGAAGTTCAACGCGATAGTCTCACACCTCTGCTGGAAGATCTGGGGCATTGCTCCCATGTCAATCACCTCCACTAGAGCCCGTAGCGTGGTCGGTCTGAAGGTCCCAAAGGGTGAGAACGTGAAGCTGCATGTGGTCAAGTGGGCGATGGATAGAACCAATGAGTCCGTGTGGCCGACGAGAGTGATGAAGGCGGGAAAGAGGAAGGGAGAGACCGTCCTCGTCGATGGATGCGTGGATGCTGCCGACGCGTTCCTCCTCGCAAATGCCGGCTTGAAAATACGGGAATAAAGATCTACGATAGAACATGATAGACGCTGTTGAAAGGCTACGGTACCTTTCCTCCGCAATCGGTACGGGATACCTCTCGAAAGACGGTGTGAATGCGAGCTTCAAGTGTCCCAAGTGCCAGCACAAGGACAAGTACAAACTCGTCGTCAAGCTAGATGATGAGAGGTGGCACTGTTGGGTCTGCGGGACAAAAGGCAGGTCTATCGCTTCGCTTCTTGGCAAGTACGCGAAGGAGTCTCGATCGGGCTGGCTGCAGAAGTTCGGCAGCGCTGAGCAGAAGAAGTACATCGATGAGCCGGAGCCTGAAGAGGTCCTCGACCTTCCCGATGGCTTCGTCCCGCTCGTCACCCAACGACTCGACCCAGACTACAATGCCGTCCTTCGATACCTCGATCATCGAGGTATCGGTGAGAGAGAGATCTGGCGCTACAGGATCGGTACTGCCTTGAAGGGCAAGTGCCGCCGCCGTGCAGTCATCACTTCCTACGACTGCGAGGGAAAGCTCAATTACTGGACCGGCAGGGCAATCGATGACGCCTCGGTGAGGTACGTCAACCCGAGAGTTGAGAGGAGGGACGTAATCTTCAATGAGATTGACATCGACTGGTCGAAAGAGCTAACTATTGTAGAGGGGCCATTCGACCTCATATCCGTCGGTGGCAACACAACGTGTCTGCTGGGTTCGAGCCTCTCAACCTCACACGCTCTCTTTCAGAGAATTGTTGGCAATCAGACACCAGTCATACTCGCACTGGATAAGGACGTGAGAAAGAAAGCTCACGACATCGCAAAGCTCTTGTTCTCTCATGGAGTTGGTGTTAGATTTCTAGAGACTGGAGGCTACAAAGATGTTGGAGAAATGCCAAGTGAAGAGCTAGAGAGGGCAAAGCAGGAAGCCACGCTGTGGAATCCGAATGATCGCCTATTTCATCTCATCAGAAACATCAGCTCAGGATCGATACTTTGAGTCGCACTTACAAAATTGCTCACTTCGCAGACGTACACTGGCGTGGCCTCTCTCGTCATGAAGAGTACAAGACCGTCTTCTCTGAGGCTTTCCGGCAGCTCAGGAAAGAGAAGGTCGATGCCATCGTCATTGCGGGAGACATAGTCCACACCAAGACTCAGGGAATCTCTCCTGAGATCATTGAGCACCTCACTTGGTGGTTTAACTCTTTCTCTGAGATTGCTCCCACCTATGTCACACTTGGAAACCACGACGGTCTCATCCACAACCCGGATCGTCAGGACGCCATCAGTCCCATCATCAGGGCGCTCTCTAATGACAGAGTGAAGCTCCTGAAGGGCTCTGGGAACTATCCGACTCACATGGACGGAGTGCGGATCGCCAACTTTTGCCCCTTCGACGAGGACGGCTGGGAGAGTGTGAGTCGTGAAGGTGACATTGTCATCTCCATCTTCCACGGTGTCGTGAAGGGTGCGTTGACGGACTCTGACTACGCGACAGAGGGAGAAGTTGATCTCACCCTGTTCAGGGGTTGCCACTACGGGATGTTCGGCGACATTCACCGCCACCAGTTCCTCGATCGAGAGGGAAAGTTCGCCTACCCTGGCTCGACCATTCAACAGAACTTTGGAGAATCACAGGACAAGGGTTACCTGCTCTGGCAGATCTCTGGCCCCGATGACTTCAACGTTGAGCGCAGGCTCCTTGAGACTCCCCACCCGTATGTCACTGTCTCATGGAAAGGCGACGTAGAGAAGACCATCGACTCTCTCAGAGACCAACGCAAGGGAACTCGCTTCCGCATCTCTTCGAACGAGTCCCTCCTGCAGGAAGAGATCAAGCAGCTCGCGGCGTTCCTCAAGGAAGAGCTCAACGCTCATGAGATTGTCTGGAAGTGGGAGAATGAGATCGATCGCTCGAAGTCCTATGAGCGCATTGATACGACTCGAAAGAGCCTTCGCGATGTGGAGACACACAGGGGGCTTCTGGCCTCGGTCATGAAGGATGATCCGAACATCGACAAGTACGTTGAGATTATCCAGAAGAACCTCAGTCGGCTCGAGGAAGAGGATGATGTCGTTCGCAACCAGAAGTGGACTCTCGACAAACTCGAGTGGGAGAACACTTTCTCGTACGGAAAGGACAACGTTATCGACTTCAACGCCCTGACGGGAGTCGTCGGCCTCTTTGGAAGGAACAGGATCGGAAAGTCCTCGATACCTGGCACTGCGATGTACGCCCTCTTCAACAACACTGATCGAGGGAACCTGAGTAACATCCACATCGTCAACACGAGGAAGGGACACTGCACTGCTGCGGTCGAATTTCGAGTTGACGGAGTGCCGTACCGGGCTGAACGCCAGACCGTGAAGTCGACAAACAGGAAGGGACACGTACACGCCGCGACACATCTCAACCTCTTCCGAGTCGATGAGAACGGCGATCCCATTGCTGACATCTCGGGTGAGCAGAGGAAGGACTCTGAGAAGGTCCTCCGAAGCCTCGTGGGAACTGCCGACGACTTCCTTCTCACCTCTTTCGCGGCACAGGGTGAGATGAACAACTTCATCCGCCAGAAGGCGACGTCCAGAAAGGCACTCCTCTCGAGGTTTCTCGACCTCCACGTTCTCGATGTCCTCCACTGGAGGGTGAAGGAGGAGTCTGCGACTCTGAAGGGTGTCCTCAAGACGATGCCCGAAAGGAACTTCAGGTCTCTCAGGACTGAGTACCTCAACGCTGTTGAGTCCTGCGACAAGAGGATCACTGAATCAGAGAATTCGATCCTCGAGCTTGAGAAGGAGAGGGAGGACCTCGGTCGCAGGCTACTGAACGTGGCTGCGGTGCAGGGCTACTCCAGTAAGGACATCGCAGACCTTGAGATGAAGGTGAGGTCTGCCTCTGAGAAGCTCGACAGCGAGAAGGAGAACCTGAGAGATTGCGAGGAGAGGATCTCAGAGATCGTCCGAAAGATCTCTGCGATTGAACAGATCAAGCTCAAGTTCCCGATCGATGAGATGAACGCTCGAATTGCCGAGCACACGAATCTCGAGAAGAAGAGCGTTGACACTCGTCACCTCATCGATCGCGAGAACATCGTCCTCACTGCGCAGGAGAAGTCAGCGGCAAAGCTCAGCGAAGTTCCGTGCGGTGAGAGCTTTCCCACTTGCAAGTTCATCAAGGACTCGATCAAGGACAAGAAGCTCATCGAGTCGCAGAGGGCGAGGATCATCGAGCTCAAGGAGGCTCTGAAGGTCATTGCGGGATCGCTGAAGTCGAACAACATCGAGGAGGCGACTGAGAAGGTCCGCAAGTACAACGATGCACTGACAAAAGAGAAGATTCTCCTTACTGAGAAGACCAACTTCGAGTCGAAGGTCGCCCTCTCAAAGAGCAACATTGAGAAGTTTACCGCACAGGTGATCGAGCTTCGTGGAAACCTTGAGCACGCAAGGGCACACCTCACTGACTCTCCCGAGGTCGAGCTTGCATCAAACAACCGCCGGAGGCTCACGCAGGTTGAGTCACTCCTCAAGACTGAGAGAGACTCTATCGTTGAGTCGAACAGCAAGAAGGCTGTCACCCAAGAGAAGATGAGGACCCTCGACGAGGAGGAGAAGAGGCTCGTTGAAGTGAAGTCCCAGTGGGCCTTCTATGAGAAGCTCCTCGCTGCGTACGGCAAGGACGGCATCCCGATGGTGATCGTGAAGAATGAGCTTCCGCGCATCAACGATGAGATCGCGAAGATCCTACAAGGAGTAACTGGTTTCACCGTCACACTTGAGACTGACGACAGCGGCTCTGACCTCGACATCTACCTCGACTACGGGGACTCACGTCGACCCATTGAGCTCGGCTCAGGCATGGAAAAGATGCTCTCATCGCTCGCCATTCGTGTCGCACTGATTAACATTTCATGCCTTCCGAAGTCTGATATACTCATCATCGATGAGGGTTTCGGGGCCCTTGACGAACAGAATGTGGAGGCATGCAACAAGCTTCTGCACTCCCTAAAGAGGTTCTTCAAGACTGTCCTCGTAATCTCTCACGTTGATGCGGTGAAGGATGCGGTCGACGGGTTCATTGAGGTCACAACGAGGGGAGCGGACGCACACGTTAGCGCCGTTGATTCCGTACCGAACAATTAGCTCTGGGCTGCCAAAGCTCGCAGCCTTCTGCAATCTCTGTCACTCTGCTCTCGGTGACATGTACGACATCGAGGCAATGGAGAGGACAGGGTGTTGCAGAGGCTGCGAGCAGCAGTTTTACGAGCCGCACAGGGAGAAGTGGGCAGATGGGTGGAGACCTGATGAACAAACGGTGATCTCTGTCAGGGATTCGAGACTCTTCTTTCCTCGCTAGATAGTTATCGATACGGAGTACTCACATGGACTACAATGCTCTCGGCCAGGCTCTCGAATCATGCAAGGGATCGAAGGACGGCACGACTTCCATCACATCAAAGATCCTCGGCACCGACAGGGTCAACCTCTGCTACACCTGCGTCGTTCACTATGCGGGTGAGGCATCGTTTAGAGCCCAGACTGCCAGAGAAGCCGATAGGGCGAAGGCAATGCTGAAGGACGCTGTGAAGACAGTCGCGAAGGAATACAAGGGCTACACAAAGAAGGACCTCACGACAAAGGTCATCAACGAGTCAGATGACATTGAGATCATCCAGGCGACTGCCCACAATCCCCGTCGAGTTGCTTACTACAGGTACCATCTGCTCATCTCGGTGGCGTAATGCCCGTCTCCAAGAGCGCACAGGTCGATGAGATCATCAGATGTGGGAAGGATCCCGTTCACTTCATAAACAAGTGGACGAAGATTACCCACCCTGAGAGGGGTCTCATTGGGTTCAAGACATACCCGTTCCAAGACATGTGCGTCAATGAGTTTGTGAAGCACCGTTTCAACATCGTGTTGAAGAGCAGGCAGCTCGGCCTCTCCACCGTCACTGCCGCATTCTCGCTGTGGAGGGCAATCTTCTACAAGGAGAAGAACATTCTTGTCATCGCCACGAAGATGGCGACTGCTGCAAACTTCGTGAGGAAGGTGAAGACGATGCTCGCTTCTCTTCCTCCCTGGCTGCTCATTCCTACGATCACTTCCGAGACGAGGACTTGCATAGAGTTCTCGAACGGATCAATCATCAAGGCAGTTCCCACCTCAGAGGATGCCGGTCGTTCAGAAGCCCTGTCGCTGCTCATCATCGACGAGGCTGCGTTCATTAGGAACTTCGAGGAGCTGTGGAAGGGCCTCTACCCCACACTGTCGACGGGTGGTGGAGCGATAATACTTAGCACACCGAACGGTGTCGGTAACCAGTATCACAAGCTCTGGATCGATGCCGAGAACAAGATCTCTGACTTCAACCCCATCAAGCTCATGTGGGACGTCCACCCAGAGCGCGATCAGAATTGGTTCGAGAAAGAGGCTCGCCAGATGTCGAGGAAGCAGATAGCCCAGGAGCTCCTCTGTGACTTTGCCTCATCAGGCGACACTTTCCTCGGAGCAGAGGACCTCGAGAGGCTTCGCATGAATGCGAGGACCCCGATCGAGAAGTGGGGACCAGAGGCTGGAGTGTGGGTGTGGAAGTATGCTTTACCTGACCACAAGTACGTCATCTCAGCAGACATCGCACGCGGTGACTCTAACGACTACTCGACTTTCCATGTGATTGACACAAATGAGTCCGAGCAGGTCTGCGAGTTCAAGGGTAAGATTCCTCCTGACCAGTTCGGCGTTCTGCTGAGTGAGGTCGGATTACGCTATAACAAGGCGCTACTTTGCCCAGAGAATAACACCTACGGTTTCGCAACGATAACAAAGTTGAGAGACATTAGCTATCCGAACCTCCACCTCAACGACAAGCGTTACCAGTATGCGATAGACATACCTGTCGCGAAGTTCGGGTTTGCGACATCAGGACCAAGCCGCGCTGCTGCTCTCACCAAGCTCGAGGAGTATCTGAGAACGGGAGCAATGAAGGTCTACTCTTCCCGTCTCCTTGACGAGCTCAGGACTTTCGTTTGGTATGGAGACAGCCCTAGAGCTCAGAAGGGGTTCAATGACGACCTCGTTCTCGCTCTTGCGATAGCGGGGACTCTCTATGAGCCAACAATCGGAGAGGTGAAGAAGGTCAATTCAAGCGCATACAGAGGAATGCTGGCTGCGTTCGGAGTCAACAAGTCTCCCGCAGCTCGTCCCCCTCCGATGTTCACTGGTAACCCCTTCACTCCGAGACCCTACGACGCCAAGCTTCACGAAGAGCCTGGCAGTGATCCTTCTGCACCGGTTCCTCCCGGCATTGCCTGGCTTTACAGGTGAGCTCTGAGTCCGATAGTTATGAAATCGGAGTGTGATAGTGGCAAAGCAACAAGGTAATCTTTTCTCGAGGCTGACCAAGCTCTTCCGCAGTGGGCCAGTCGTAAGGAGAAAGGTCAAGAATGCGACTGAGCCGACAGCCTCGTCGGCGTACGAGATGTTCCGGAGGAACGTTTCAGATGTATACGCAAGCACTGTTTCAGCGTATGGTGCCTACGACAGAATGTCGAGGTATTCAGACTTCTCCGAGATGGAGGCAACACCTGAGATTGCCTCCGCTCTCGACATCTACGCAGAGGAAACTGCTTCGCAGGATGACACCGGCAGGGTCCTTCACGTCTACTCTGAGAACAGGGCGATCCAAGAGCTTCTCACGAACCTCTTCGACGACGTTCTTAATGTCAACTTCAACCTCCCGATGTGGGTGAGGAACCTCTGCAAGTACGGAGACTTCTTCCTCTTCAACGATGTCGACCCCAAGTACGGAGTCCTCAACGCTTACCCGATTCCCATCGCTGAGATCGAGAGAGAGGAAGGTTACGATCCACAGGACCCGATGGCAGTCAGGTTTCGCTGGATCACGAGAGGAAATCAGACGCTCGAGAACTGGCAGGTGACCCACTTCAGGCTGCTTGGTAACGACGCCTTCCTACCCTATGGAGCCTCGGTCCTCGAGTCTGCAAGAAGAATCTGGAGACAGCTCATCCTCATCGAGGACGCAATGCTCGTTTACCGAATCGTGAGAGCGCCTGAGAGGCGCATATTCTACATTGACGTCGGTAACGTTCCTCCCGAAGAGATTGAGAATTACATGCAGCAGGCTCAGACGAGCCTGAAGAGGAACAAGGCGATAGACCAGACAACGGGACGCCTCGATCTCCGCTATAATCCTCTCGCAGTTGATGATGACTACTTCATTCCGGTCAGAGGTGGGGAGTCTGGCACGAAGATCGACACCCTAGCTGGTGGACAGAACGCCGCGGCGGTAGAGGACGTCCAATACATTCAGAAGAAGCTCTTCGCGGCTCTCAAGATTCCGAAGGCTTACCTCGGCTACGATGAAGAGATCGGTGCGAAGGCAACCCTGGCGCAGGAGGACATCAGGTTCTCGAGGACCATCGCCAGGATACAGAAGGTCATCATATCTGAGCTTAACAAGATGGCGATGATTCACCTGTACTCGCACGGCTTCACTGACGACGAGCTGCTCAATTTCCACCTGAGCCTCAACAACCCTTCTTCGGTTGCGCAGCTACAGAAGCTTGAGCTCATCAAGACGAAGTTTGAAATTGCTGGTGCCGCGCCTGAAGGAGCAGTGGACAGGCAGTGGATTCGCAAGAACATTCTTGGGCTCACTGATGAAGAGATCCTCAAAATCAAGGAGGGTCGCAAGGCTGACAAGATCGAAGACGCCGAGGTTGAAGCTGCGAAGCCAGAGGGTGGAGAAGAAGGCGGTGCTGAGGCAGGCGCTGCTGATACTGGAGCTCCTCCAGGCGGTGAAGAGGCTGGCGGCGCCCCACCAGGTGGTGAAGAAGCTGGCGGCGCAGAAGATCTGTTCTCGGGTGACTACAAGGACGGTCCGATTCTCGGTGAGGTCGAGGAATTTCCGATCAAGCCCTCATCAGAAGCGAAAAACGTCTTTGGTTCGAGGAGACGCAAAAAGAAGCAGAGGTCTTCCAACGCAAAAGCTGAGGTTCCGGACTTCCTCGTAATGACCATGGACAAGCGTCCACAGTCAACGATGAATGAGCCATACGGCCCCTCTAGCATGAGAAAGGGCATTTGGGAAGATCTTTCTCTCTCGAAAGCAATGTTCGGAGAATCTCCCATACCGAGAAAGACTCCAGAAGTCAATTCTCTTCTAAGCTTGCTCGGTCGAGAGATAGATACAAAGAGAGGAGAACGAACAGTCCTCCGTGAGGAAATTGAGAACTCAAGCACTGGAGAGTCCGACGACAATGAGTAACCACAACAAAAAGCGCAATGTCGGGCTGATCTACGAGCAGTTGATTCGCTACGCCTCGAAGTGCATACTCGAGGGAAAGACGGACAGGGCCGAGATCGCCATGCAGATCATGAAGGATCACTTCAAGCCTGGGACTGAGCTCTACAAGGAGTTTCGTCTCTTTAACGCCCTGGTACAGACTCGGGTCCCAAGCGATTCGCTTGCGATCAGAGTTCTTGAAGAGGCGAAGGTCGCCGCTCTGACGCACGATCCAAAGAGACTAGACAATGAAAAGAGTCTCCTGATTCGCAGCATCAACAAGAAGCTAGATTTTCCGGGATTCTTTGACATGAGGATTCCCGAGTACAGAAAGCTTGCAACTGTCCAGACTCTCTTGAATGACTGGCGCGGCAAAGATTCAACTGTGAGCGCTCAAAGAGCCATGTATGAGTCAAAGGTAGTACAGCACCTCACTGACAAGCAAGAGACAGCGCCCCTCATAAAGAAGAGCGAGGTCACTTCTCTTTCTCTGAAGCTCATGCAAGAGAAGCTTGAGAGAAAGTACTCGACTACTCTCAATTCTGAGCAGATCTCGCTCATCAACCTTTACGTCAAGGCTTCCGCTCGTGGAGACTCTAAGCCTCTAAGGGAAGCATGCGAGAGCATCAAGATAAGGGCGCTAAGATCTCTCACTCACCTACGCGGAGAGAAGAACGACAAGATTCTTCAAGAGAAGTTCGACCCGGTGAAGAAGGAGATTGAGTCTCTTCCGAACCAGAACATTCATGAGAGTGAACTTTCCAAGTATCTCACTCTCATAAAGCTAGTCAGCGAAGTGGAGGATAAGGAAAATGTCAAGTGATAAAAGACTCCTCACAGAGTGGACTGCCTTCTCATACTCTCCGGAAATGATCAAGGAGAGTCGCGAAAAGAACGGCGGGAAGATTGTCATGAGAGGCATCCTCCAGAAGGCAGAAACTCTCAACCAGAACGGAAGAGTGTATCCAATCTCTATCCTCGAGAGAGAGGTTCGCAATTACCAGAAGTTCATTCGTGAAAACAGGGCTCTCGGTGAGTGTGATCACCCAGACTCTTCCGTCGTTGAGCTCAAGAAGGTGAGCCACATCGTCCGTGAAGCTTACATGGAAGGGACTGTCTGCTACGGTACAGTTGAGATCCTCGACACACCCTGCGGTAAAATTCTCCAAAGCCTTGTGGAGTCTGGCATCACTCTTGGGATTTCTTCGAGAGGAGTTGGTTCAACAAAGAGAGACGGTGACACGCAAGTCGTCCAAGATGACTTCCAGCTCATCTGCTGGGATTTCGTTGCAGAGCCCTCGACTCCAGGTGCATTCATGATGGCTGAGGGTAAGAAGATAAGTGATAGAGATCTAAAGCAGACCTTCACTCGAAGCGACAGAATTGATAGAGTGTTCAACGAAGTCCTGTCGTGGAGAAAGAATGACAAGAGATGATTTGAAAGAGCTCGTCAAGGAGTGCCTGCTCGAGATTATCGTTGAGGGCTCTCCAAAAAGAGTTGTCGAGAATGTGAGGGAAAGGAACACTACCAAGCAGTCGACGAGGCCTGTTGCAACCCGTCCTGCTCTCGACCTCATCCACCCGAAGGGTAGGGCTCCTGCAAGCTCTCCTGTCCCAACACAAAGACAACCGGATCGACCACGACCAAGCGCTGCTAATTACAAGGAGCTCGTTGGCGGAAATGATGTGCTAGCATCAGTTTTCGCCGATACTGCTGCGAGCGGACTGGTTGAAAGGCTCGGCTCCCCCGACGGTGGCAGCAATTCTCAAGCTAACCCCCTCATGGACACTGGCGTCGATCCCAATCTGTTCGAGGGGGCTGAGAACTGGGCAATGATGGCATTCTCAGAATCTAGAAACACCTCACGTAGGTGAATACATACAGCTGAGCAAAACAGCTCCGGAGTTCACAAATGGCAAAGACAATGACACTCACTCCCGCTCTCCTTCGCAGGATCGTTCTTGAGGAGAAGCGCAAGCTTGTTCGTGAAGCGAAGATGAAGCATGAGGCCGATGAGCCTCTCGCTACTGCAGAGGAAGTCGGTGCTGACGAGTACGCTGACACGCTTGAGGCACCTGAGGTTCACACCCCGAAGAATGAGGCCCGCAGGCGCTACCAGGCACTCACAATCGCTGAGAGGAAGCTCATCAACAAGCTCCATCAGATTCGTGAGAGCAAGCGCAACATCCGCGCCCGTCTCCTTCGTCGCTAATTTCACCAACTGGAGGTCTTGAACATGAGTCGCACATACACATACCCCACAATCGTGACTGTGGGAACTACAACGCGCGGTAAGGGAGACTCTGACTCTGCGACCATCCAGGCGATGTTTCCGCAGACACCGGGTCTTTCTCTAGCATCTGCAGACTACAAGGAAGCCGCTCTAGCACTGCTCCTCGACGGTGAGATTGTGGAGAACCAGCAGATTGGGAATTACAACAGGGATTACTCTTCTAACGGTGCACCAAACTACGCTGACGTGGCAACTGGAGCTGGTGGTCTGCCTGCTTCTGCATATGTCCCAAATCCTGTGAGCCCCGGAGAGGGATCTACAAATCCCACGGACATGGCCGCACCACCGTCAGGTTTCGGTACAACTCCAACAAACGGCGCCCACGCTGGAAACTCCACTGCGGTCACAGCAGAAGGAAGAAATCCGTCAGTCTCGTCGGCAAACATGTCAACGAGAGTTACGACAGCAGAGCTTGGCCAGTCACCGGCCACGCAGAATGCCTCGTAAGAGTCTCTGGGAAGCTATCGGGGGAGGTCCTGCAAACTTCCCCAACTATGATGCCCGGACGGGTCTCGGATACGGGACTCAGTCCGGGTTTCATGCTCAAAGGCAGTATCAGGGATCTTATCCCTATAAAGAGCCGCCGAGCGATGAAGAGCTTGAGGTTGATGAGGAAGAGAGAGACGAAGAGTTCGACTCCAAAGTCAGCCGTAAGCTCTCCTCCTACGTGCCGTCCGATGGACTTGCGACCAAGAAGAACGATCCGTTCTACTTCTTTGGAGCTGCGACGAGGTTCGAATCCATAGTTAGGAACACGACGAGAGGCTCAATGGTTCCGAAGCCCGATCTTTATAAAGGAAGGGACAGCGGGTTAGTTGGTAGCAATCAGTGGCAGACCACGAAAGACATACTCAGGACCAAGTCTACACCTCACGGAACTCAGTTTGCCCCCATTTTTCTCGAACCCAGCGAAGATCAAGAGGAAGCTCCCGAGCTGCAGGCTGTTCGAGAGCTTATCAGAGTAATTTCCGATGAGAACAAGAGAGAAAGATGAGTTTTTCATCATGAGCGAATATACATAGAGACACGGAGAAACTGATGTCATCACTATACGATGAAGCAATTGCAGATGCGAAGGAACTCGTTCGCATGGCGGAAGAGAACGCCACCAATAAGCTCATTGAGGCTGTTGCTCCGAGGATCAGGAAGATCGTCGAGAAGAGGCTAGTTGAGGCTTCCACCGATGAAGACGATGATATCGATAACATTGTCGCGAGCCTTGACAGTGAGGAAACCGATGAAGTTCCTGAAGCTGGTGAGATGGGTGGGACTGATGACTCTGAAGACTTCGACTCTGAAGAGAGCGAGTATGAGTATGACGATGAGGAGGATGACGACGATGACTTCGACGTGGATTCCTTCTCCTCGTCTGACGACATGGCTTCATTCCCGTTGAAGGGTGTGAAGAAGATCAACATTGAGTTCGAGGGTGAGAAGGTCCTTACAGATAAGGACAAGCAGAATGAGAGCATCGAGCTCACCAACGAATCCATTAACACTTTGCTCGGCATCATCGATGGCAAGGGCGGTCTAACAGATCGCATCCGCGAAGCCAGGATGGAGCTAAAGCTTCTTGGAAGGGCCCTCGGCGCCCTTAATGAAGGCAGGACCGGAAGGACAGCTGCTCTTCGAATCGTCGAGAACTTCAACAACATTCTTCGCAAGTCACTTGGTTACCAGGGAGAGATCAACACTCTGCCCAAGGGGAAGTTGAGGGAGTCCTCTTCGAGAGAATTGAGCTTACTACTAAAGGAGATAAAGCAAATGTCTACAAGGTCACTACTTCGCACCCTTCTCGAGCGTGAGGAGAGGAGAGCGAGACTGCACGAAGCTGATGATGATGCCGCTGACATGGGCGGTGATGAGGAAGGCGGTGATGAGGAAGCCGCTGATGAGGAAGCCGCTGACATGGGCGGTGATGAGGAAGGCGGTGAGGAAGCCGCTGGTGGAGACGTCGACGTTGACGCGGTGAAGTCCGCCCTCGAGTCCCTTGCTTCTGCCGTTGGAATGGAGATCAAGTCTCCAGAAGAGGGTGGTGAAGAAATGGAAGAGAGCAGCGTCTATGAGCTCGATAACGAGAGCGACATGGGCGAGTATGGCGAGGCCGACGACATGGGTGAGTATGGCGAGGGCGATCAGAATGAGATGAAGATGGAGTCACGTCGTCGCAGGGCAGCTCGTGGTAACACTGTCTACACCATCGACGAGTCCATGCTTCGCCGTGAGCTTCGTCGCCTCCGTCGCCTCCGTGAGGAGGTTGAGCCCACGAGCTCATTCGGTGGAGACCCCGAGGAGGAGTTCGGTGCATACGATGACGTTGAGCTCAACGCCAACGTTTCTGAGACTGAGAAGCCCAAGACCGAGAGGAAGGTCCGCGAGGCTGATAAGGTTGCAGCTGCTGAGGCAAAGGCCGAGGAAGCTGAGGGCAAGGCTAACGAGGCCGAAGAGAGGGCTGCGGGAGCCGAGGAGAAGGCAGTAAAGGAGGCCCGCAAGAATCGGGCTCTCATGGGTCGCCTCAAGGAGGCGGCTGCGGCAATCAATGGGCTACGCCGCGAGCTCAACGAACAGAAGCTCTTCAACGCCAAGCTTCTGTACGTCAACAAGCTTATGCAGAACACGGCGCTCCCACAGACCAAGCTAAAGGCCGTCGTGGAAGCTCTCGACTCTGCTAAGACACTCAGAGAGGCGAACCTCCTCTACAAGAGCCTGAACGAGTCCCTCTCAAGGACGACTTCTTCTCTGTCAGAGGGTGCAAACAGGACAGTGGGCAGCTCTTCAAGATCGACGAGGCCAGGTGGCATGATCAATGAATCCGTCGGTGAGACTGATCGCTGGGCTGTTCTGGCCGGCATCGGGGACAAGGCCTGATAGGCCGGGACATTCAGTTAGTCAATCCAACCATTCAAGGAGAAATTTCAAATGTCAAAGGCATTTACACTTGACCAGCTCGCCGAGGGAATCCGCGAGCGTCATCTCGGTACCGAGGGCCGCAGGCTCCTCGAGAAGTGGAACCGCACCGGTCTCCTCCGCGGCCTCGATGGGGTCCGCAAGGAGAACATGGCTCGCCTCCTGGAGAACCAGACCGCCCAGATCCTGAAGGAGGCTAACTCCGTCGGTGCTGGCGCTGGCTCATCCTCGTCCTCTGGCGACCTCCGCGGCTTCACCAACATCGCGTTCCCCATCGTTCGCAGGGTGTTCGGCGGTCTCGTGGCCAACGACCTCGTGTCGATCCAGCCGATGAGCCTTCCCTCCGGTCTGCTCTTCTACCTGGACTACACCTACGGCACCAACCGCGGTGGCAACACTGGCGTTGATGGCAGCGACACTGCTGGAGCCCGTTCGACCTACTCGGTCGGCCAGTCGATCTACAACAACCCTGCAGGCCGTGGCATCCAGTCAGGATCTCTCGGCACCGGTGGTCAGTACGACCTCGTTGGAGCTGCTTACTCGAAGGTGCACAGCGGATCGAGCCTCAACAGCACTATCGGCTCCGCCCGCCTCGCCCAGGGCGCTTATGGCGCGGGAACGACCCTCACTGCCGGCACTCTCTCGAGCTCCGGTTCTGATGGTCGCCTCCTACAGTTCGACCCCCAGATCTCGAACCTGATCGATAACAGCCAGGGTAAGTTCTTCGCTGCAGTCCTCAAGTTCGCGACCACCAACGGCTTCAGTGCACAGACTGATTCGACGATGGTGAAGGAGTACGGTCTGTTCCTCACTGGTTCTGCGAACGGCGACAAGGACGTTGCTGCTCTGCCCCAGTCGGTACAGGGTGGCACGAGCGTCCTCAACGTTCGTCGCCTCAACCAGCTCGGCACCTGGGACTCGACCACGAACACCTTCACTGCGAACGGCTTCGTCGCAGCTGACGACTCCAACGCTGCGGTGCTCATGATCGTCTCTGGTACGACATTCGGCACCAACAACTCCAGCGACTACCTCGTTAGCTTCCCGCTTGCTTCGACACTCAACACGGCCGCTGATGGTTCGACCCTCGTCATTCCGACGTTTGAGTCGAACTTCAGCGCATCGAGCCCCTCACCGGTCATTCCTGAGATTGACATCAAGATTGAGAGCATCTCGGTCGTGGCGACAACCAGGAAGCTCCGCGCCAGGTGGTCTCCGGAGCTTGCCCAGGACCTCAACGCGTACCACTCACTGGACGCCGAGGTCGAGCTCACCCAGATCCTCTCCGAGCAGATCGCTCTCGAGCTCGATCGCGAGATCCTGAACGACCTCCTCACGACTGGAACTGGTGCGAACTTCTTCTGGTCACGCGCCCCTGGCAAGTTCGTCAACAAGCAGAACGGCGTTGAGGTCTCCCGCGCCACCTCACTCACCCCCGGCCCGGCCTTCACCGGAACGGTCCGTGAGTGGTACGAGACCCTCATCGAGACAGTCATCGACGTCGCCAATGAGATCCACCGCAAGACGCTTCGCGGCTCCGCGAACTTCATCGTGGTCTCCCCGGACGTTGCCACCATCCTCGAGGCCTCCGTGCTCTACAAGCCGGTCTACTCGATCGACGGCAGCGGCCAGGTCGGCTCCCCGATGACCATCGGTGCAGAGAAGATCGGTACCCTGAGCAACCGCTTCACGGTCTACAAGGATCCTTACTTCCCCAGGAACAAGATCCTCGTCGGCTTCAAGGGCGGCAGCTACCTCGAGACCGGATACGTCTACGCTCCGTACGTCCCGCTCATCGTCACCCCGACGATCTTTGCTCCGGAAGACTTCACGCCACGTAAGGGTGTCATGACCCGCTACGGCAAGAAGATGGTCCGCTCCGACTTCTACGGAACGGTCACCTGCCTCGACATGAACATCATCTGATGTTCTAGCCGTTAGGCGCTACGCGGCCACCCTTCGGGGTGGCCGTTGTAGTTTAATCTTGCAGAGGTGAATACATAAAGTCAAGCCCAGTCTAGTGATCATCTGACACCGACAGATGACTGGAAGCTTTCGGAGCATAGGAGGATCACATGCCAAAGGTAACATACACGACAGGAAAAGGCCTTATTCAAGAGGCAGGCTCGGGAGTTCAGTTCAGTACTTTCCCATACACAACTACTACTACAACAATCACGTCAGCCGCAAACAATACCGGCTCTCTTCCGGGACTTTACGTGGTGACTGCGGGAGCTGTTGCCACTGTTGAATTGCCGCGCGCGTCGACGTATCCAGGCGGTATGTTCATCTTTAGGAACGGCGACGCAAATGCCAACATCCTAACTGGTTCTGGGGAAGCTGCGGGGACTAAGGTCTTCGTGCTAGGAAACACGGCTGCCGGCTCAGTCAAGAATGGGGGCTCGCTGACTCTACAGGGAGTTGCTGGAGCTTCCGTTGCTCTCGTGTCAGACGGTGTCAACTACATTGTGATGCCCGGTTCTGGCTCTGTAACCATCGCGTAACTCTTCAAAACAATGCTTCAGCGGGAGCCTTTGCGCTCCCGCTGTCGTTTTTAAGTGAATACATAGACTCACAGGAGTTTGTAGCAAATGAAGCTCGATCACTCAACTATCCGCAGGCTCGTTCTTGAGGAGATTGCAAAAAGCAGAGTGCCCAGAAGAAGGTCACTTTCCTCTTATCTCTTCGAAGATGTCGAAGACGAAATAAAGAAGGCCGCCGACTCAGGACCCGGGGCGGTGAGAAAACTTGCGAACTCCTATCCTGACAAGGAAGAGCTCAAGACAGCGCTGCAGGGAGCGCACGATAAACTTGGGAACGATGACAATGTCGACATCGGCGGAGGCACGACAGCCAGCGTCTCTGACTTCATACCCACACAGAATGAAATTGACCTCATGAAGTCTGTCGCTTACCCTCTGGGTGGGTTCAACGATCTCAAGAAGATGGTCACTTCCAACACAAGCGGAGCACCAGGTTCGATCTCTGTCGCTGGCAATGAGGTGCTTGACGGACATCACCGCTGGTCAGGTGTTTGGGGCATCTCTGGTGGTGATAAGGGCAAGATTAGCGTGCAGGACATGGGTTTCAAGGGTAACACCGACCAGAAGCTCGCTGCAGCCCAGCTCGCAATTGCTGCCTACAAGCCTGCCTCTCTTCCGCAACCCTCTGCCGAAGACCCGATTCCCTACAACATCCTCGGAAAAGGCAAGGATGCCATTAAGACGATGATTCTCGACAACGTGGGAACGCAAACTGACCCTGATGCTCCAGGACCCCTTCTCAATGATGAGATGCTCGCAGCATCAGCAAATGATCCTGTGATAGCAAAGTGGGCGGGTTTTGAGGTTGGAGATGAAAGGGAAAAAGTCTTGGACGCCATAGCAGACAAGGTCGCTGACAATCTTTCTACTCTTCCCAAGAACCCCAATGCACCTCCTCGAGCAGACATGCCGCAATTCGATCACAAGTCGATGGGAGACAAGAAGAAGGTCAAGGGCGAAATTTACGTGGGTCTTCAATCCGGTGATTTCAATGTCAATGAGCCCTTTGCTCCGAAAAAGGAGTCAACCTCGAGAGATGATGAAGTCATTCTTGAACGTTGGCAGAAGCTCGCTGGTCTGATAAAGGGTTGATGTCTGGATTAAATCTCTCTCCCTGTCATAGTTAGGATGGGGAGAGAAGATGGCGAGTTTCGCGAACACACAGGCTCCAACACCGTTCGGTTTCTTCGACACGGACTCCGAGTTCCAGTCAGAGGCCGATGCGATGATCACTTTTGTGAAGAGGAAGCTCGGCGACGATATTCTGTCAGTAGAGCTCACCTCTAAGCAAATATGGGCGTGCTTCGAAGAAGCCTTTTGCGAGTACGGTGCAGTTGTCAACCAGTACCAAGCAAAGTCTCAGCTGATGAACCTGATGGGCGCTGCAACGGGTTCACTCAGTGGGAAAGAGCAGAAGCTTCCAAGAGAAACGCTTGAGTTTGCGCTTCGTCTAGCAGAGCCATACATCTCTACTGCGGGACTCGGGGGCAGTTACAACACGGTCTCTGGATCGATTCAATTACAGCACAGCAGACAGGACTATGACCTGTACACGGATCTAGTTGACACCTCTGGAGTTCCGCTTGTTTCTTCTTCCCTGAACCCTTCACGCGGAAAGATGAGAATCTTTGAAGTCTCACACTTCAGCCCTGCAGCCGCTTACAGGTTCTTCGACACTACCTCTGCGATCAATTATCTCAACAATGAGTTTAGCTTCGAGTCATTCACTCCTGAGACTGTCTTCTACGTACTTCCGGTTTTTGAAGACATTCTTCGTGGCGGCCAGATGAAGATATCGAACAAGGTTCGTCGTTCAAATTACAGCTACATGATAGTCGGGACGAAGCTTCGCATCTTCCCGATGCCTGTTGCTGACAATCCTCCAAAGCTTTGGATCAGCGTCGGTTTTCAACAAGACCCCTTCAACCCAGCGCTTGCCGACAATACGATCTATGGCGTGAGCAACCTATCGAACGTTCCGTTCGGTAACTTTGTGTACAGCAGAATTAACTCGATTGGAAGGCAATGGACCAGACAATACACTCTGGCGCTGAGCAAAGAAGTCCTCGGTCTTGTGAGGTCAAAGTTCGGCAGCATACCCATACCGGGTGCAGAACTACAGCTGAACGGGGGTGACCTCGTCTCACAGGGCAGAGAGGAGAAGGAAAAACTCATCACGCAGCTGAAGGAGATGCTCGACACTCTCACACACGATAAGCTCGTCGAGACCCAGGCGACAAAGGTCGACAATCTCCAGAAGATACTTCGCGCAGTTCCCATACCCCTGGGCCGCGCGATAAGCATCGGGTGATCCGTGGCAAGACTCTTCATCACGACGAGAGAGCTCGACCTCATCTCAGACCTCACAAAAGAGGTCATCAAGGACGTCATCGGACAGAAGATTTACTACTACCGCGTGAGAGAAGAGCTCACACAGGTCCACGATGTGTATGAAGAGGCGACGGAGAAGGTCTTCGATCCTCCCGTCGAGCTTGAAGCTCTCGTTGAGTGGACATCTCCAGAGATCAACACAAACCAGTTCGGCTCTGAAACGAAGGGTACCGTCAACGTCATGATACACCAGAGAGACCTGCTGGACAAGAACGTCGTCATTAGAGAGGGTGATTACTTCTCATACGGTCCGACATTCTACGAGGCGACGTCTCTCATTCCCATCAGCAAAATCTTTGGACAGATAGAGCACGTCACAGGGTACAAGATCACCGGCAAGCAGGCTCGTGAGGGACAAATTGGGAAGGCTCCTCTCGGTCCTCTTGGAGACAACTTCACGGATTCGAATGCTATCCAAGAAACATTCGAGCAGCAGAGGGGCTATGAGAAGAATACAGTTGGAGAGACCAATGATGTTCGTACTCTACAGGACAAGGGTGTTCTTGACGCACCTCTATCGCAGCCTCGCCGAGTGACTGAGGATGCTACCGGTTCCTCATTCTACGGAGATGAATGATGCAGACAAGGTACGATAAGAGGCTTGACATCCCAGGGGTGTTGCCGAGTGGGTACGAGGGGTCTAACGTACCAAAAGATTTCTCGCTTCCTCCTTGCGGCATCGAGGACGTTGACAGAGCTTTCTTCGAGCTCTTCGACAAGGTTCTACCGTTCACCTACAAGGCTTCAAAGGACAACGATGAGATCAGAAAGATACCGGTTGTCTTTGCAACGGGAGAAAGATTTGCTCTCGCATCGAAAAAGTCCCCTCTGCGTGACAGGAATAATGCACTCATTCTCCCGATCATCTCGATATCTCGTTCTGGCGTAGAGCAGGATTCCACAAAGGGCTCAGGAATATCAGACCGCTTCAATGAGCTCGTCATCAAGAAGAGAATCTCTGCTGATGACCCGCTGTACCAGGCATTGCAGAACACACACGGCTTTAGGAACGCTCCTACAGAGGGAGCTGGAAATACTAACAATCTGGAGCGTGACTATTACGAGTCAACTGGGAGACAGCTCAACCCAAACCTGAAGCGTGGATTGTACGAAGTTCTCGTCATACCCATGCCAAAATACTTCACGCTGAAGTATGAAATTACTTTTTGGGCGCAGTATGTCGGTCACCTCAATGAGATGATCACGACTCTCATGGGATCGTACATCCAACCTGGCAATCGCTCCATAAAGATCACTACCAAAAAGGGCTACTGGTTTGTCGCTTACTTTGAGGCGTCCATCGGATCAGGAAACAATTTTGACGGTTTCAATGATGAAGAAAGGGTGGCGAAGGCGACGATCACTGCGGAAGTCCCGGGATACCTCATTCTCCCCGAGGTGAGAGGAATCCCTAGCGGAATCCGTTCTTACATTTCTGCGCCTACGATATCATTCGGAGCATACATCGGAGACTCTGAGAGATCACAGGAGACACCCGTACCCAGTGGAAAGGTGGATACCTATATCCTGTCGGAAGTTGCAACTGATGACACTGAGAGACCCTCTGGGACCGTTGGCGAGAATGGGAAGTCACAGGCAGAGTCACAGGCAGGCGCCGACAGGGCAGACGCAAGCAGAGTTCTGCGCGACATCAAGCCCAACGGCTCAGCGGTGGGTAATACTGACACTGTCAAGACGAGGACGCGGAGAGTAGTCTACGATATTGATCCAGTGACTGGCAAGAGGGGTAGAGTCGTCGGTCACGTCGTCGATGCGAACCCACGCAAGGGTGAAGAAGTGATCGCCATCTCTGACTTCTCAAAGTTGTGAAGCAGAATAGAAATCGCTTTCTCGCTGTATACTTAGTCCTGAGTTACTTCACTTCCAGGAGACAACAATGGCCGAGCAGACATTCCGTTCCCCAGGCTTCTACGAGCAGGAGATTGAGCTCGTAGCCGGGGCTCAGCAGCCCGTCGGTGTCCCAGGTGGCATCATCGGAACCGCCCAGAAGGGGCCAGCGTTCGTGCCTGTCACCATTGCGAACATGACAGACTTCACGGCGCGCTTCGGAGATCTCGATCCCCAGCGCTTCGCCCCCTATGCAGTCAACGAGTTCCTTAAGCACAAGCAGGCCCTCACCTTCTTGAGAGTTCTCGGTGCGGGTGCAAACACAACGCTTTCGCAGATCGGCACGACTAACACGCAGGGAACAGTGACAAACGCTGGCTTCAAGATTAGCTCTGCTACATCACTTGCAGAAAGCACGGTCACAGACAGCACTGTCCAGTTCATCGCTGCTCGTCACTACATCTCCTCATCGACTGCCGGACCGACAGAAAGTGAAGGGTTCCCAATCTTCACAGACAATCCGAGCTTCTCTGTATCACACGCTGGTGGAACGACTGTCAACCTCATCCGCGGCGTCATCTTTCCAGCTTCAGGCACGAGAATCCAAGTCGCTCCCTATGACAAGACGTACTCACCCCTTGCCCTCTCTGCATCTCTTGGGCCAGACAGCCTCACTGACGGTCTTGCGCGTAGGTTCAAGATCATCATCTCTTCTTCCGCAGGCTCTTCATTCGATAATGACGACGGATATGTTGGGGTGAAGATTCTAACTGCATCTCTCGATCCGACTGACAACGCTTACATCTCGAGAGTGCTCAACACCGATCCGGACCTCTTCGCAACGAAGAAGCACCTCCTCTATCTCGACTTTCCGATTGAGAAGGAGCTTGCTCCCGTCCAAACTGGAACGGCAGTCACAGACCCAACAGTTCTCATTCTTTCGGGCAACTCCACTTGGAGAAACTCTTTCGGTCGCTATGATACGAGATTCACAACTCCAAAGACCCCCTCGTTCATCTCACAGCCCTTCGGTGCATATGAGTATGACCTCTTCCACTTTGAGACCATCTCTGACGGTGAATATGCGAATGACAAGCTGAAGGTCTCGATTTCGAACATTCAGGCGAGCACTGATCCAGACCAGCCTTATGGTACCTTCGATGTCACCCTCCGCCAGTTCAGTGATGACGATCTCAACCCACAGGGTCTCGAGTACTACCCAGCTGTAGGTCTCAACCCGAAGGCCGAGAACTACATCGCAAAGGCGATCGGTGACAAGAAGGTCAACTGGAACTTCGACACTGATGAGAGATCAGAACGCAGGCTCATCATCTCTGGTAAGTACCCGAACAGGAGCGTAAACTTCAGGGTTGTTATGAACCCCCTACTCGAGGCCGGTCAGATTCCTGCTCCTGCTCTTCCGTTCGGATTCAGAGGAGTGCCTGTCCTGAAGACCGTCGATAATCTCACAGACAGCGATCTGGGGACTCTCAACTTTGAGGGCGCAACTTTCTCGGGAGGCACAAGGCTCGTGAACCCAGCGGTGAGCCCGCTGACAGCGTCCATCCTTCCTCCTCTTCCCTACCGCTTCAAGGTCACGCGAGGAACGATGACCGAGACAAACGGTTCGGCAAACATCGGAAGCCCTGGTGCCAATGAAAGAGCAGACTCAAGACTGTACTGGGGTGTTGTTGTTCAAGCAATGCCCACGACTGCATCAGTTGACAACGCGGTTCTTAACTACAATCTTGGAACACTGCAGAATTCTCTGGTGAACAGCTACACGAAGTTCCAAGGAATCTTCAAGCAGGATGTTCTTGTTACGGGCTCGGCGGCAGATGCATTCAACGCGAACAAGTTCACGCTTGCGAGGGTTGCTCTTGCGAACCAATCTCTCTCCACCGTGACTGGCACCGCAGAGGTTCACATGAGAGAGGCTGCATACGTTCGTGATGGCGTACCATCTTCAGTCGATTACAGAGTCAGCTATGGTTCAGCAAATCGTGTAACTCTTGCGACTCTGGTCGCATCATCGTCTGTAGTCTTCAACAGATTCGCATCGTTCAACAAGTTCACCTCGATCTTCTATGGTGGGTTTGATGGTCTAAACATTCTTGACCGTGACAACAGGCTTATGAACGACAAGGCGTCTTCAACAGAGACAGGAACTGGCGGTGATGACGGCAAGGCAAACGGTGCTGTTGAATCGGGCCTGGTGAACAATGCTGCTGGTTCGGGAGCAAATAACAACGTCGTTTACGCGTATCGATCTGCAATCGATATCCTGACTGATGAGGTTTCCTCGAACATCAACATTCTCGCAGTGCCGGGAATCAGAGAGCCGCTGGTCACGACATACGCCCAGGACGCTGTTAGAGACTACTCACTTGCCCTATATGTGAGAGACATTCCATCCTATGATGACAGCGGTTTCCGCATCTTTGACGATACTGAGAGCAGGCGCCCATCGGTAAGACAGACATCAGAGACTTTCACAAGCCTCACGATTGACAACAACTACGCTGCAACGTACTTCCCAGACGTTTACATCAACGATGCCAATCTCAACAAGAAAGTAAAGGTTCCAGCGTCGGTGGCTGCCCTTGGAGCGATTGCCTATAACGACAAGGTTGCTTACCCGTGGTTTGCCCCGGCTGGTTTCAACCGCGCAGCGCTTGACTTCGTCACGAACGTCCAAGTGAGGCTCAACCAGGGAGACAGGGACACACTGTACGATGCGAGAATCAACCCGATCGCGACATTCCCGGCGGGTGGGTTCGTCATCTTCGGACAGAAAACCCTACAGCTGAAGAAGTCCGCGCTCGACAGAGTGAACGTCAGACGTCTTCTCCTCGAGGTCAAGAGAGTTGTAAGCGACGTGGCAGGAAGACTGCTGTTCGAGCAGAACACTCCCGCTGTCCGCTCGAGGTTCATCGCATCTGTCAACCCTCTGCTTGGGCTCATCCAGGCACAGGCTGGCATCGAAAAGTTCAGGGTCATCATGGATGACACTAACAACACACCACAGGACGCCGAACAGAATAGACTGAATGGTAAGATCGTCCTCATTCCGACCAAGACGATCGAATTCATTGCTGTCGACTTCGTAATCACCCCATCAGGCGTCTCTTTCGAGTGATACTTAGAGAGAGATAAGGAGCACCCATGGCAGAACTTACTTTCAAGAGTCCCGGTGTAGGAACCAGAGAGATTGACCTCTCTGGTCCAACGCAGGCCGCGCCACAAGGCGTACCGGCGGGCGTAATCGGTACTTCACTGCGAGGCCCCGCATTTGTGCCGGTCACCGTAGCAAGCTTCGCAGACTTCGTCAACAAGTTTGGTCCGACGGACGGAGAGAAGTTCGGTCCACTGGCGATGAACGAGTGGTTCCGCACTGCGAGAGCGGGAACTTACGTGAAGGTCCTCGGTGTTGGTGATGCAAAGAAGAGGGCTGCTGACGCAGGTAACAATGCAGGTAAGGTTGAAAATGCAGGCTTCGTTGTTGGCTCGCAGCAAGTCCAAATTGGTGGAGACCTCGGAGATAACCCGTACGCATTTGTTGGTGACTTCAAGGGTCGTACGCACTTCCTCGGTTGCTATATGTCGGAGTCGAGCGGAGTGACCGTGTTCTCAGAGGCGGGAACGCAGACTACTTCAGCAGCTATTCCTGTTCTCCGTGCAGTTGTAATGGCTCCATCGGGAGTCCAGCTGGTTCTTTCTGGTAACTCAGGAGTCAATAACAGCCTACCTGCGACGACTCAGCCTACTACTTCATACGGTTTCATGACTGGAACCGTGAAGCTTGTGGATTCATCTGCTAACGCGATTCAAGAGTTTGTTCTCCTCCTCAGCGGCCATAAGGCGACTTCAACTTATCCGAACATAGTGACAGCAAGCTTTGACCCGCAGGCTCCAAATTACTTTGCGGAAATCTTCAACACTGACCCAACGAAGATCGAACAAGCAGGTCACTATCTTTACACTGCATATGATGTGTATCGCGCATACGCTCCAGTGACCGGCACAGGAGTCGTTACAGCTGGAGCGGGTGGAAACGTTGCTGGTACTAACGAGGAAATTGCTTTCATTCTCACAGGCTCACAGGCGTTCAACACTGGATCAACGACTGCTCCAAACTTCGAGGGATTCGAGGACAGATTCCAGACGGCGTTCTCACCCTACGTAATCTCACAGGATTTCGGTGGTTCTCCTGTAAACCTCTTCAAGGTTCATGCTCTTGATGACGGTGCGTACGCAAACACGAAGTTCAAGATCTCGATCAGGAACATTACACCGTCGACCGACCCCACGTCAGAGTATGGCTCTTTTGACCTCTACGTGAGAGAGTTCAGCGACACTGACGACGTTCCACAGGTCCTCGAATCGTTCATCGGCCTCACAATCAATCCCGCTTCAGAGCGATACATCGGCAAGATGATCGGCGATATGAAGACCTACTACGACTTTGACAGAGTCGCAGGAGCTCAGAAGATTGTCGTTGAGGGCAACTATAGCAACATGTCATCCTACATTCGCCTTGAGATTCCTGATGACGTTGAGAATCAGGAAGTACCAGCGAATGCACTGCCCATGGGTTTCCGCGGAATCAACTACCTGAACATAGCGGGATCCAGCCAGTTGACAAGAGTGGATACTGTCAAACAGGTTCCTGTTCCATTCAGACGCTCTCTCGCTCTCGGCACTGGAACTGCCGCATCAGCCTCCCCCTACTTCCACTGGGGAGTCCAGTTCGAGGTCAACAACTCAACGTCAGAGCCGAACAAGAACACGTACACTGACAACACAGTGTCATCGCTGACGAAGTACTTCAGCAACTACTTTACGGTCTCTGCGAACCCGTGGATCTCGACGAACGCTGATACTCACAATAACAACCTGTTCACTCTCACAAGAGTGCAGGTGACGGACACATCTTCTCTCACGGGCTATCCTGATCCGAACAAGTGGGCGAACGCTGGTTACTCAAGGAACGGAACGCTCGGTTCCGGTTTCACCAGATTCATTGACCCGACTTCTGACTTCGCGGACTTCACCACAAGGAAGTTCCTCAAGTTCAGCTTCTTCGTCCAGGGTGGGTTCGACGGTGTCAACATCTTCAACAGCGACAAGGCAAAGCTCCTTACGAATGCAGCTGCAAGAGAGATGGACTACACCACCACGCAGTTCGGCCCTGCGGGTCCGACGGTGGCGGCATACAGGAAGGCCATCGACATCCTACAGGACAAGTCGTTCGCTGACATCCAGATCCTCGCAATCCCTGGCATCAGGGAGCCGGGAATCACGGATTACGCAATCGATGCTGTCACGAACCGCTTCGATGCCATCTACCTGATGGACATCGAGGAGAGGAACATCAACGATGAGGTCATCACCGGTTCTGGTGACACGGTCTCTGTCTCACTCACTGCCAACGGCCTCAAGAACAGGCGTCTCGACACCTCATTCGCGGCAGCCTACTTCCCTGACGTGGTGATGACAGACCCAACAACACAGACAAACCTCATCTGTCCTCCCACTGTCGCGGTTCTTGGAGCCTTCGGTCTCAACGACTCGCTGGCCTACCCATGGTTTGCTCCTGCGGGCTTCACTCGCGGCGCACTCTCGACAGTCGTTGAGACGCAGACGAAGCTCAATAGGGACAATCTCGACGTCCTGTACAGCAACGACGTCAATCCGATCACAACGATTGCTGGATCTGCGACTCCGGTCGTCTACGGACAGAAGACACTCCTCGCAAGAGCCTCTGCTCTTGATCGTGTAAATGTCCGACGTCTGCTCATCGACCTCCGTCGCAGGGTGAGGACCGTTGCCAACACCATCCTGTTCGAGCCGAACAGGGCTGCAACGCTGGCGAGGTTCTCTGCTCTTGTCGACCCCATCCTCAAGCAGATCCAAGCCCAGCAGGGTGTTGATCGTTACAAGGTGAAGATTGACACAACTACCACGACACAGGCTGACGTGGAAAATAACACCATTCGTGGCAAGATCTTCATCCAGCCCACGCGCTCGGTTGAGTTTATCTCTCTCGACTTCGTGGTTTCCAACCCCAACGTAGAGATTTGAGTCTCGAATCGATATAGATAAAGCATAAGGAGTTCAACAATGGCCGAGACACTGTCAGTTACCGACATGCTTCCCAATAGGTTCGAGCCCAAGCGCAAGTTCCGATGGGTTCTTGCCATTGAGGGCATCGACGCTTTCTTGGTGAAGACTACCGCAAGACCCCAGATCGACATGGCGGCAACGGAAATCCACTGGATTAACACGGTCCGCTACGTCGCCGGTAAGGCGAAGTTCAGCACGATGGCAGTCACCCTCTACGACCCGATTGCGCCCTCCGGTGCGCAGCAGGTGATGGAGTGGGTGAGGACCCACTATGAGTCGGTCTCTGGCCGCGCAGGCTACGCCGACTTCTACAAGAGAGACATCCAGCTGAAGATGCTTGATCCTGTTGGAACTGTGGTTGAACTCTGGGACATCAAGGGTGCCCAGATCGCGACTGCGCAGTTCAACGACCTCGATTACGGTGCTGAGGAGGCGATGGAAGTCGCTCTCACACTGCAGTTCGATAACTGCGTCCTGCAGTACTGATTCTCTGCATCGCGCAACTTGTCCCGCGAAAGTGGGGCAAGTTTGTTTAACACCCTCTCAAAGTTTCTACAGTTGAAAGTACAAACTTTCCGGAGGCTACTTGTCAGACAGAGGCGATCGTAATCAAGTGTTCGGTGGTGGTCATCCCATGGGAATCCCCACTCGCGATGTAATGAAGGATGATTTCGGCTTTGAGATTCCCGTGGAGTCGATTCCCCTTCCGTCAAGGGGTCTAGTGTATCCGACAGACTCTCCCTTGCACGGCAAGGAGACTGTCGAGGTGAGAGCGATGACTGCTCGTGAGGAGGACATTCTTACCTCAAGAGCTCTCATTAAGAAGGGGACTGTCATCACTGAGCTCATCAAGTCCTGCCTGGTTGACAAGAGGATTGATGTCTCGAAGATGGTTTCTGGTGACAGGAACGCACTGATGGTTGGCCTTCGTGTGACCGGCTATGGATCAGATTACAACGTTGAGATCGAGTGTCCGCACTGCCAGAGCAAGTCAAAGCAGACTTTCAATCTCTCTGAGCTTGAGCTCAAGCCTCTAGATCTGCAGCCTGTTGAGATTGGACAGAATCTTTTCGAGGTCCAGCTTCCAGTCACCAAGAAGAACGTCAAGTTCAAGTTCCTCACGGGTGCGGATGAAGAGGAGATCCTCGTCATCCAGGAGAGAAAGAAGAAGGCCGGCGGTCTCGCAGACAATCTCGTGACAACGAGGCTGCAGTTTAGCCTTGTAGAGGTCGATGGAAAGTCCGACAAGAATCTCATCAATTCTTTCATCAGGAGCATTCCAGCGAAGGATTCTCTCTTTATGCGACAGATGATCGATCAGGCTGAGCCGGGAATCGACATGAAGTCTTACATGGACTGCCCTTCATGCTCTGAGAGCTCGGAGGTGCGGATCCCTTTGGGACCGTCCTTCTTTTGGCCTGACGCCGGGTGATAAGGAGATCTTCCTCGAGCAGGCGTTCCTCTTGATGTACTATATGGGATTCAGTTATTGGGAGTGCTACAACATTCCCATATCGTACAGGATATGGTTCATCAGGAGAATCAACGAGGAGATCAAGAAGACGAATGAAAAGGGTGAAGGGCAGTCACGAGCTCTTCACCATAATACTCCTGACGTTCGATCCCTGCAAAGTAGAGCAAGGGAGCAGGTTCCTTCACGATTAAGACGTTTCACATGAAGACGACATTGTGAATAGTTAGTTGCATGGAACCTGAGCTTAGAAAGTCCATCCTTGAGTACATTCTCGGTAAGAGAAAGAGTCTTGAAATTTCTGGACCTCCAAGAGTCCTTGCGACTCTTCACGAGGCAATAGAATCATCGAGAAGCCTGCTCGCTACCCTTCGCAGGGGAGAATCTCCTGAGAGACTGAGAGAGTCACTCGATCGCAGGAAGAGAGCTGCAGAGCGTTTCAAGAATGTAACTGGCGAGGACTGGGACATTTGAGTACACTCGCTCTTTCATAGTTAGTAGTGAGGGACTCAAATGGCAGACGCTGAAAACCTCAAAATCCAGCTACAGATTAACGCTGCGATCGCAGAGAGAAGTAAGCTTCTCAACGCACAGACGTCTCAAATTTCAACGCAGGTAGAGCTTGCAACACAGTTCTGCAAGGCGATGAAGTGTGAGGACATCGACAAGATCACTGAGCGCATCGCTGAGATTCGGGCCGGCCTCGGCGCTGCTAAGAAGGCCGCCGACAATGCAACGGGTGGAATCAACGACCTCGTAAACGGTCTTGATAAGGCAACGGGTTCCACGCAGAACATGAAAACTGCGGCCGAAGAGGCGCAGGAATCATTCAAGAAGTTTGCGAATGATTTCGGATCGGGCTTTGGCAAGGCCACTGCAATTGCAAAGGGCTTCGTAAAGAGCATAACCGCTATTGGGCAGGGGATCTTCAGTCTCGGCCTCAGCTTACTCAAGCTACCCCTGACAGTCTTCGATAAGATGGCTGAGGCTGCGGGTGAGATGGCGAGTGACACGTCAATCTTCGAAGCAAAGGAGAGAATTCGTGAAGAGTTCGGAGACCTCAACAGTGGCTTAGCGAAGCAGGTAATCAGTGCGCAGGCTTCGATCTCTCAAGCTCTCGCAAAATCTGGGAGATCCATCGCCAGCGTCTTTGGAACCGGCCCTCAAGGCATCGCTGCAAGCTTTGAAGCAGCCGCTGATCTTGCCAAGGGTCTCGGCGATGTCGTGAACATCCTCGGTGAAGATTTTGACAAGGCTGCTGGAGATCTCTACGTTTTCAAGACAGGGATGGGTCTCGCCAATGAGGACATAAAGGGTCTCGTTGTCGCTGCCACCGTCAGCGGTCAGAAGGTTGGAGATCTCGCTGGAACGATCCAAAAACTTTCTCAAGACTTTGCGAAGATGGGATTCAGCACAAAGGGATTTGCCAGAGACATGACGTACATGCTCACCAATACAGTGAAGTACGGCAAGCTCTCAGCAGCCCAAGTCGCAGCGACAACTGCTTACGTGAAGAAGCTCGGCCTCGAGGTGAAGCAGATAGAGAGCCTCAACGCTGCATTCGACGACTTTGAGACTGCAGCAACGAACGCTTCAAAGCTCGCTCAAGCGTTCGGCATGCAAGTTGATGCGATGAAGATGATGAAGGAGCAGGATCCGGGCAAGCGATTGCAGATGCTCCGCGACTCGTTCAGAGCGACAGGCAAGTCAATCGACCAGATGACACGGCAAGAAAAGCAGCTCCTTGCCCAGACTGCGGGTCTTGATGAGTCAATCGTTGAGCAGGCTCTCTCAACGAAGAACATGGGCAAGTCCTACAAGCAGCTCAGCGATGAGTCTGAGAAGAGCGCGAAGAAGCAGAAGTCTCAACAAGAGATGTTCGAAGAGCTCGGTAATGCCATCAAGAAGATGACTGAGGCTCTTTCGTATAGCGGTGGGTTCTTCAACCAATTCTTGAGTGGGATGGGAGAGGGAATCAAGCGCTCAGGCCCCATGCGCCAAGTTCTTCGTGATATGGGCGGCGCGCTACGGAGCGTGCGCATGTTCGGTAGGGAAGTCGGTGACATGTTCGTCAAGATGTTCCCGGGCGTGAAGCAGATGCTCGATGCCTTGCACGAGTTCTTCAAGGGTGGAAATTTCAAAAAGACTCTCAACGACTTTAGAGAAGTCTTCAAGAAGTTTTTCTTGGACCTCGAGAAAGACCCAAAGAAGGCTCTCGATAACTTCTATCAGAATCTAAAGAAGAAGTTCACGGACATTTTTGATAGAAACAGCTCAGCAGGAAAGGGTTTCATAGAAGGGGCCAAAAAGTTTCTCGTGACTGTGGGCGCGATCATAGCTGGCGGGATAAAGATCGTTGGAGAGCACCTCGCTGATGGCATCAAGAGGTTTGCAGACTTTATTAGAAACCCAGATCAGCTGGTGGGGAAAGCGAAGACCATGGGTCAGACTTTCTTCGACCCCATTCTTGCGTCGATGGCAGACGTCCTGCCGAAGATTGCTTCGGCGATGGGAGATCTCTTCAAGGCTCTGCTAATCAAGCTTGCCCCCACCATCATAAAGTACATGAGCATCTATCTCACATTTGCGATAACGATGGGGCTCATGAGTGCCGTGACGGGCGGAGTGAAGGCAGCCATCGGCGAGGTCGTGAAGAACGCGATCTTGAAGAAGTTTGGAGCTGCAGTTTCGAAGGCGGCAGCTCCCACTGCACCACCCGGTATGGGAGCAGGAGCGGGTGGTGCAGTGGGTGGCTTCATTGACGGCTTTGCAAAGATCAGTCTCACAGGCATCGCAAAGGCCGGCGCAAAGATGCTCGCCATCGCTGCAATGCTCACTGTCGCCGCAGCTGCAATGGTTGGCGGCATGATTCTTATCGGCAAATTGATCGCAGCAGGCGGCGGCATGGGAGTATTCATCGAAGGTCTTGAAGCTCTGGCAGCTGGCATACTCGCAATCGTAGGGATAACCTTTGCCGCAAAATTCATCAGTCCTGGCGCTATCTTGAAAGCCTCGGCTGGAATGCTAGCTGCGACCCTGTTCCTCGTTCCGCTCGGACTATTCGTTTATGCGCTCAACCAAGCTGTCCAGATGGTCGGTCCAATAGACAGCAACGCAATACTCGCATTTTCTACCGCTGCCGCCATCGGCATCGGTGCAATTGCCATTGCCTTCGGGGCAGCAGCGCTCGCAGGCGCAGCGCTGATGACTCTCGGCGGTTGGGTCGCGGTGGGTGCTGCTCTTCTTGGCCTTGGTCTCATCGCCGCCTCTCTCTACGCGTTCGGCGAGTTCATGGGGATCATGAATCAGATCGTGAGCTCAATCGGACCGATCGATTCAAAGTCAATAATCGACTTCTCTTTAGCCACAGCAGCAGCACTGGGCTCAATGGCAATTGCATTTGCTGCTACTATAATCGCAGGCGGCGCCGTCGTGTTTGCCGCAGCCGCCGCCGGGCTGCTGGGGCTTTTCGGCCCAGCTACTCTCTGGGGCATCGGCAAATTGATGCAAGCTCTGGACGACACCGTCTCTAAAATGCCAATCGATGCGACTGCGGTGAGTGATTACTCTAAGGCTGTCGCCGAGTCTCTCGGCTGGCTAGCAATCGCATTTGGAGCTGTCATACTCGCGGGAGCTGCAGCAGTCATTGCAGCAGCAGGTGCAGCGCTACTCGCTATATTCGGCATAGCTACGATGGGGTACTTGGGACTCTTTTTCGAAACTCTCAGCTCTATCACCAGTCAGATAAAGATAGATCCTGCGGCGGTCACGGCCTTCACTGATGCATTGAATAGCGCTCTTGGAGACGTGATAATAGCGTTCGGTTACACCACCGCAGCTGGAGCTGCGGCGGTGGTCGCGATGGTGGGGGCTGCCCTTCTTGCAAGCACTGGCGTCGCTGCCCTCAACATGATCATGACGTTCTTTGAAGTCGGTCTCTTCACTACCATCAATGAGATGAAGAGTAAGATCAAGCCCGATGAGGTTGCAACTTTCACAAAGAGCGCCACGTCAGCCCTGGGTGATGTGATCAATCTGTTCGGCTACGCAACGCTAGCCGGATTAGCTTCGGTGGGTGCTCTCCTCGGAGCTTGGACCTTGTCAGAGGCTGGCGTTAGCGCTATGAAAAACATAGGCAAGTTCTTCCAAGAAGGACTAACTCCGCTGTTCAAGATGGACGGGGCACAAATCTCGTCTGCGGGTGAAATCATGGCAGGAGTTTCTTCCACTCTCAGACAGATCATCGATTCGATGGTGCTGTTGACAACTGCGGGAGAAATCCTCATTGCCAATGACATCGCAGGTTTGTTCGGTCTCGTCGATTCACCAATGCAGGTTGGATTCAGGGCGATAGGAGGATTTCTCAAGAGCATCGAAAAAGACCTTGTCCCTTCATTGAAGGGAATAGCTGGCGTGAATGTTCCCACCGGTGTCGATCAGGTGGTCGGTCTCATTGCCAACCTAATGTCAGGCATGGCACCTGCACTTGAGATGTTCATGAAAGTGCATGACAGTGCTGGCGGCTGGTTCACAAGCTCTGCTACGAAGGCAGAGAACACTAAGAAGATGATAGACTCACTTGGAACGTTCATACAAACGATTAGCAAGTCAGCATCAAGCACATTCGCGATAATCATAGTGGCCGCAAATTCTCTTACCGTCGATGAGGGCCTTCAAAAGAGATTCGAGATGGTCGCGAAGGCCGTCGATATGACGACGAAGTTGATCTCTTCATTCACTGGGATCCTGTCCGCTCTCCCTAAAATAGAAAAAGGCAAGGCTGACACCGCTGCGAGTGTCGCGAGGGCTTTCATTGATGCTCTCAACGCAATGAGGAGCGTCATCTTTGGACCGAACGGAATGATCAAGTCGATCACCAGTGAGATACCTCGAGTCATTGACATGATGAGGGGCGCAGCAGAAAAGCTTCCGAAGGATCCCAAGGAGCTAGCAAAACTCTCCAAGAGAGTGGAAGTGATCGGAAAGATCGTGGAAGCAATCGCTACGATGGGATCAACGCTCTCTGAACTCTCTGGAGCAATACCGCAATATGACGTAGTTGTCGGAAGCGGTAAGGATGCTAAAGTCATAAAGCGACAGATGACAAACATAAAGGGATACTTCGCGACAATCACAGAAGCCATCGGTCCACAGCTCCAGGTTCTCGCCAACAAGTTCATGGCCGTGCAGTTCACGATGGATCTCAAGAGCATGAGAGAGCAAGCGAAGAAGATCTACATCGTCATGAACACTTTCAAAGATCTAAGCCAATTTGTGTCTGGCATGCAGTTGAAGGACGTTACAACTAACGCAAAGAAGGACGTCCCAAGGAAGGAAACAATCGAAGAGGCAGTCACAAGAATATCGAACGCTGGCATGTGGGTTCTATCGGGAATGAGAGACATGTCAAACTGGATAAATCGCGGCGGAGGCGCAGAACAATTTGCAATTGACTCTTCCAACGTGCAAGCGGCACTAGCTGGAGTACCAGAAGCGTATGAAAAGATGACTACAACCTTTGACAAGATCAAGCCTGCATCGCAAGCTATTGGGAGTTTCACAAAAGCAGCACAAGCTGAGATTGTCGAGCAGGTGAGAGACGCTGTTGTGAGTATGAATGAGCTTGACGAGATTCTAAAAGATCTTCACATCGGTCCAATTGATGCAACAATCGACAGACTGGCGAAGAACATGGAAATCTCCAAGGAGAGCATCAGCATTAATCACAAGCCCATCAACATCAACCTGCAGATGCACGTCTCCTTCAAGGCTGAAGAGTTTACAAAGGACGTGTTCAAGGTCGCTGGTAAGCTGACTAAGGAAGGAAATTTCAACCTCAGCACATTCGCGAAGAAGCAATATGAAGAGGCAGAGAAGTCGAGGAGCGGAAGATGAAGTACGACGAGAAGATTCGCAAAGAGCTTGCGAATGATAAGTTCTTCAAGGCCATCTACGATTCGATAAAGCCTGAAGAGCGTAAAGAGGTTGATGGAGCTGTCGACGAACTCATCAAGCTCGCTTCGTATGCACTGTCAAGCTTTCAAATGAAAGCCTCTGAATCTGACATCACTATGGAACAGATAGAATCAGCGATCAAGGATCGCACTGGGAGGAAGTGATGTCTAGCAAAGTCGATTCTAGCGATTACATCGTTGATGAGATCACAAAGGACATCAAGGCGACTTCCAAAAAGACTCTCGCCGACTATCTCTCTTCGAGGACTCTTGGCGGAGCAGAGACATACGTCCAGCCCGGGCATGATGGCACTTACACCTACATGCCTCCGCGGCCCAACGAATTTAACATAGATTCGAGCACGGGTCCGACGGAGATTCACGCGTCAGCAGACCATCACTCCCCCTCAGAGTCCACGCAACCAGCTTTTGCCGCTGACCTCACAGCGCACGCTGGAAATCCTACACTAGCCTCAGTCGTGAGTCTTGAGCCATCTGCAAGAACAGGAATGTCTGCGGGTGCGACAGGTGGTCACCGTCTTCTGGAGACTGTTGCTGATGAAACGTCAGTGGCAAACTCAGAAATCTACAACTCTGCTGACAGCGGCGTATTTTCGCAGAACTATAACTCACCAGAGAACGGAGCAGAGTACGGTCGCTCAGGAGAGAGTGGTTCACCCTACGACTCAGTGAAGACTGTCAGCGGCTTGGGAGACGGCTACACCGGATCGCCTGGAGTGCTCGGTCGAAATGGCGTCAATCTAAGATCAAGCGACACTGTTGCGAAACTTGGCGATTATCTCTCTAACCGCACTAGCAACGTCGTTCCTGAGCCGATTGTTGATGAATCGCAGGCTGACGGACTGTATCGGAGCAACACAACAAGAGCGAACAACTACCCAATAGATCCGGGCAGCAATTATCCGGGCTCACCCATCGGAGCAGACGTCAAGCTGCAGGGTAAGTTTGCTGACGATGAAGCTCTGTCACGCGGTCGCTCGTATGAGCCTGGTCTTCGCAATACTGTCAAAGTTGTCCCATCTGCCGATCGATCAACGACTGTCGATGCTCCGAATGGAAATGATGTCCTAAACTCAGAACCCATTGTCAAGCCCGCTGTCAGTAGCGTTCTCATGAGCAATCGCTTCAACTCTGATAATAAGTTCGCCAACATCGGTTACAAGAAGGCGATGCCGAGGGCACCGACGGGCAACACTCCGACTGACGGCGATGAGGACGTGTACACTGCGATGCGAAAGAAAGCCATCGCTGCGATGGAGTACGCTGCGTGGGGGGAGACGGGCGATAAGATAAACACTTCTCGTCTCGGTTTCGCATTCACTTCCTTGGCTCTCCCATTTGGTGCAATAGAAGAGAAGGAAGCGAAAATTGCGGATGTCGACAAGCTAAGAGTGGGAGCAGATAGAGCGAAGTACATTGCTCCGGGTGGAGGGCTCGTTGACCTCAACAACCCTGACACTGTCAGCATTGATCCTCCCAATTTCGGTGGAGATGACACGGACATCGACAGGACAAGCGGATTGCAAGATTCATTTCTAGCCGCTGAGGTTGTTTACAACAACAGGTCATTCGGTCAGTTGAACAACTACCTCAGTCAATTCTCTGGCAGAGGGACTCTTGCGACAATACCACTCGCTCTTTTAGCCTATGCTGCGATCTTCATCGGTACAGTTGTACTTTCTCTCATTATCTCAATAGTCGTCAACAGGCTGCCACGTCCCGATGCACAGATCTCAGAGCTTCCGCGAGGTTCTGAGAGGGGAGCAGACTTCGGTAAGTTCCTGTTTGACGCAGACTCTGGTAGCGGAATCCTCGACGTTCTTAGAGTTTTAGGAAGTCTCATAGCGAAAGTGATGGGTCTCATGCAACCCTACGAGAGTCCTTTCGACTCGGTCGCTGCAGACTTCATCGCGTACTTCTTCTCAGCCCTAGAGGGAGCCCTGTCAATCATCGGCATCAACACTGACAGTTTCACCGCCGGAAACATTGGCGGAGCGCTCCTGTCATCTGCTGCAAATATCGCGATAAATTTCGGAACAGCGCCGAGTTTCTATCTCATTCTAGTAAGGGAGATCGCCAGGGACTTCTACTATATTGGACAGAAGCTCGGTCCAAAAACTGAGTCGAGCATACTGGGAATCCTGCAGGGCCTCGGCGGAATGAAGCTGACAAGATTTGTTGATACCTGTGCAAGGTTGGGGATCGTAAACTCTTATGCGAAGAACATCGACCCAGCTATCCAACCTGATGACCCTATAAGCACAAATCTAATGTACATAGCGGGAGGAGATTCCAGCTCTCCCGCAACTCTTAGAACGAGTGCTTACAAAGCGGGTCAGGCAAGAGTTTCTAGATCACGTGAAGTTAAGGGTAGCAAGCGATTGGCATGGGCACACTCTTCCATCGGTTACACAAGAGCTGAGCTTGTGACCGATCAGGTTCTAAGAGCCTATGCGAATTACCCGATCAATGTGGGAAGCCAGGTCACTGGAACGGGAGCTCTTCGAAAGCTGAAGGCGAGGAAGGTCTTCAGTAGCGTGGGTAGGATTAGCGCTGAGGAACGAGAGTATCATGAAAAGCTCTTAGACGGCGAGTACATGCCCTTTTACTTTCACGACCTTCGCACCAACGAGATTCTTTCATTCCATGCATTCCTGTCATCCATATCCGACAGCTTCAGCGCTAACTACAACTCGACAGAGGGCTTCGGGAGAATGGATCCCGTCCAGACGTATAAGAATACGACGCGTAGCATTAGCTTCACCTTCACGGTTGTGGCCACGTCGAAGGACGATCACGACAACATGTGGTATTCTGTGAATAAGCTAGTCAACATGGTCTACCCGCAGTGGAGTGAGGGTGAGCAAATCAGCGGACTTTCGGGTGGTAAGAACCAGACTTTCACGCAGCCCTTCAGCCAGACGATTGCAGCGTCGCCGATGCTGCGGGTGAGAATAGGAGATGTGATCCACAGCAACTATTCAAGATTCGCTTTGAGCAGAATCTTTGGGTTGGACAAGGCTGACTCAAAATTGCAGGATGTGTCGCTGGAAGTTCCTACCGCAGCAGTTGATGCTGACATCACGAGTTTTGAGAAGAGCACATCAGGCGACCTCAAGGGCGTTAGCGATGTTGCGAAGACCGGCGTCGCAGCTGAAGCGGGCAGCACGGTTATAGTCGCCTCCAATGATCTCAACACTCCGCTAGACGGAGGAGTTCTCAACAACATCATCTACACACTCGCTGGAACTATTTCACTGCTGGTTAGTCCAGTCAGCGTTCTAGTCGAAGAGAACAAATACACGCTCTACAAGTCTGCTACTGATGCTGCCTTCCGACAAAATGGCAAGAAAGGCCTTGTAAGAATCATCGAAGGTAAGGTGGTCGCTTACTCAGTGGCGGAAAGCAACGAAACTAAGACTCCGGGCTCTAACATCATAGTGCAGCTTGACATGCCGTTGAAATTAGGAATATTGCAAGAAGAGTATGCGTATATCTCTTGCACGAAAGATCAAATCACCATCAGCACTGACTCAGTAGATCCGTCTGCAGGTCTCCCTCCGGGTCTTGCTGCTTTGCTCGGTCTTTCTTCACCGCCTGACGATGCCACGCAAGTTCTTGTGCAAAAGTTTCTCGATCCTACTACGAACGCCGTGGTTAGATCGTTCGAGCAAGGCTCAGGCGGCCGGGGTCTCGCGGGATTTATCACGCAGCTCGGAATGGAATACGGTTCAACGGACATAACTTGGACGACAGATGCCGGATCCAGGGCTCCTAACATGGTCACTGTATCAGTCTCGTTCACGCCGGTTCACGACATTCCGATGGGTCTCGCCGCGGACGGAACCGCAAGAGCAGTCGCATACCCTGTCGGCGACCTAACACGAAGAATGCATTTCCCAGACAGGGTCCAAGCAGACTACAGCCTACAACAACTGCGCAAGGTCGCTGAAACTAAATGAGAAGATACACGAGCTCAACTGTTTACAACCTCGGCAAGGCTCGCGGCGCTGCCAGATCACCTGGCGCGGTGTACGACGCAGTCCGCCTCGGCATCGTCCCAGCGTCCGTGAGAGTCACGCAGGAAGGCGAGAGAATTGACACTATCGCTGGAGAGGAATATGGCGACTCGACTCTCTGGTGGATCATCGCAGCCGCATCAGGCATAGGCTGGGGTCTGCAAATGCCGCCTGGGACTCGGCTGCTTGTACCAAATTTAGAGCAAGTGAGTAGGGTGATCTGATGGCTTTCACTACAAGACGTGATGTCTATCTCGACGCAGTTGCAAAGTTGAAACCCTATCTGAACTCAACAAGCAAAGAAGATTTTGTAGCCGCGATTCTCACGGGACAAGATCTCATTGCGGCTAACACTTCAACGGACATCGAATATAATCAAAGGACTGAATTTTTACAACGACTGCTCGGTCCGATAGTCGACGTTATCAACGGAGGCTATTATACTACCGAAATATTGGAACGTCTTGAAGAGGCGCTCAAGGGAACTGCGGACGGAGGCAAAAATCAAAGCGCTCAAAGAATCGCTGAGTTTATTCGTTTTACTCTCTCTACGAATGTAAACTCGCTTTACTCATCATCTGCTGAGGGCACGGTGGCCTTGGGGGCGCAACGTTTCCCTGAGTGCTTTAAAGCTAAAATCATAAACAGTGCTGGGGATTTGGCGCTTGCTCCTGAAATTGTTCTGGAATCCATAGCTACCCCGCAGGCTGGGTTTTGGGTCCCTATCGGTAACCCTTCACCCTCGAAGACGTCGACGCATGTCTCTGTGATCGAGGTTCTCAACTCGAATCTTGGGACTTCTGTGAGGGACACAACTGGTTTGAGCATCTTTGCCAGCCTCATTCCTACGCATGTGATCTCAAGGGCTGTGCCCTATGTCTCTTTGAGAATTCACGGTGCGCCGACAACAGCTCAAGGTGAAGACGGTCGGATCTCCGCAAAGAGCATGAATCTCCTTCGCTACTTGAAGGGTGAGGTGCCGTGGAACTCTTCCAATCCCTCTGATGGAATCTTGGGATTTGAAGGTGAGACGGTTGCGGATGAAACAGGCATCTATCCAACTCCGGGTGGGATGGAGCTCTTCACAGCCCCCCAAACGATGGTGTCCGATGAGTTGTGGACCGCGGGGTTCTCAAAATCCAAGCCCATCGATAGATTTAGACCCCTGATGACGCTCACTAGTCTGTCTATTGACGTGGCCAGCGCCGCGGCAGGATTCATGTCTTTCAAGACTGCGAAGGCTGAGATCGTTCTTCATGACAGGGGTCGTCTTGCAGAGGTGGCACCATTTGTCAAGGCGGGTCTCTACGGCAGCACAGAGATTGAGATAGAGTACGGGTGGTCGATAGATGCTTCTGCGGGAAGGAAGGCGAGCCCCGCCGACGCCACCGCGGCGGCCGTGAGGGGCGAAGAGATGAGTGTAGGAGATGCAATTTACGGTGCAAGGCTCAAAGACGATACTCTTGCACAATTTGTTGACTCACTAAGAGTGACTGAGAAGTACATCGTTGTGAACTCGACCTTCAATTTTGATGATACCGGACAGGTCAACATTTCGCTCGATCTTTCGATGAAGGGGGCTGCCGATGCCAGAAGTCTCGATATTACTGCTTCCACTCCAAGCACTGCGAAGGAGAGACTCAGGGCGATAATAGAAGATCTTAATAGCACGCTTACGGGAACTTCAGAACAGCTGAAGTCGGTCATTCCTGAGAATCTTCTCGGAGCTGTCGCGAGCGAAGACGCCGTCTACGCCCTAGATGAAAAACAGCTAAAGGAAGTTGCAGCTGACGTTAAAAAGTTCCAGAAGTCACGTTCGTCAGAAGCAAGCCTCTCTAGCATTGCTGCTAAAATGAACGCTGCGCTTGCTGCGAACGAGGAAGCAAAGACCGCCGCTGTCAGAGCGGTGGATCAGATGTTCTCTAACATGGTCGTAGGTGCATCCGCGACCTTTCCAAGCTGTGAAGAAGAACTCGCTAGGAACTTCGGCGGAGGCACCGGCGCCGGCGGCGTGGTGCTCAACGACGCCGGTAATCTATGGCATTACAAAACCGCCAAGGGTGCGCTAGAATACTCGGGACTAAAGCCTCTTTCATCCGATGCGTACGAGGGCGGCGCAGTTTCTCTTGGAGCCGCCCTAGTCACTCTGGCAGGCAACCCACTACAAGCCTCTGGCAAATTTGACGAGATTCAATTCATCTTCAACAAGTTCAACGATAGAGCTGGTTTCATGAGAAGTCTGTCAACAGCTGCATTCCCACTCGACTACAACAAGCTAAAGGACAGCGTTACAAAGCTCTATAAAGAAAATGTTAGAGTCTCAATTTCTCAGTTAATATCGGTAATCGCCGACCAACACGTCGGAGACATCGCGCACCCAGCATACGGGTTCAGTACAGCGTATGACAAAGACGGCAAGCTCATAGAGCAGAAGCAGGGTGAGCCCAGTATAATAGATCAGGCTCTAAAGAATGCCGGAATCCTGGACTCGCAATTTCAAAAACCACAGCTTTCTGTGCAGTTCGAGTGTGTGCCGCACTGGCAAAGAAAGGAAGAGACAATACTTCGAGTTTACGTCCGCGATGAGTCCTGCAGCGCATACCAAGAATATGCTGAAGCCATTACGGCTGGTAGATCTGATGTGACGAGATTCGTAGACATGGGAAGTATCTCTCCCAAGCATCCTCTGTTCACAAGAGGTTTCGTGACTAACGATTTGAGTAGTGCCGTGATTCTCAAAACACGCACAGATGTCTTCACAAAAATGCAATCCGAAGGAGTTCTCACCGCGGTGGCGACGACATCTGCAGCTCCTGATACGAGTGAGTGGAAAATAGATCTGAACGCGTTATTTAGGGCAGGTGATCCTCGCAAGCTGAAGTCCTTCATGCAGCGGGGACTGCCAGTCATACGCTACGGAAGCTCTGCAGGACTAGTCACTAACATCTCAGTGAGCAGCATCTCCGATCCGAGAATGAACACCGTGTCCATGTTGAGGAATAACGAAACTTCGGGTCAGGCTGAGAGTTCTGCTCGTGAAAGGGGTCTTCCTCTGCTCGTGAACGGAACCGAGGTCAACGTAGACATGGTGGGCTGTCCTATATTGAACTTTGGGCAGTCTTTCTACATTGACTTCGGCACGAACACTTCGATAGACAACATTTACGTCTGCACTGGCCTCTCACACAAGATCACTCCGGGAGAGTTCACGACCACAGGAAAGTTTACCTTGAACGTTGGAGCCTTCGGCATATACTCTTCTGCGGCGAGAGAGTTTAAGGTTGCGGCCTCACTTGCCCAACTCCTCGGCCGCGGCCCAGCCCCGGTCTCCGGGTCAGCGACGTCTTCAACTGCGACAACTCCGAAACCGACACCGATTGAAAGCCTCATGGGCACGGTCTCGCTAGATGACTTGTACACGCAGATTGAAGTAGTGAAGACCATCAACAGAGCGATCAGCGGGTTGAGGTTCTGGATGAGCACTGACGGGCAACCGGCTTCTAGCCTCTCGAAGTATTTCAAGCTCAACCTTGTGGGAGACTCACACATCGAGGTCGTCACTCCTGTCTCGACCTCTCCGCAGGGCCTCGCTTCACTTACACCTGAGCAAGAAAAGTACAGGTGTTATGAAATTGCGATTCCAACCACAAAATCTGTGAACATACAACAAAAGGGATACTTGTACGATTTTTCGCCAAGGGGCGCGCCTCCTATCAAGCGAAATGTTCTCTACGTGAACATGGACGGCTTTGACGCAGTGATCTCTGGTAAGAAAGAGGAAGTCGCTTCCATGAAAAGAGAAAGAAAGAGCCAGTGAAAACATTTCGACTTGAGACTATAGTCAAGCGTGAGAGAAATAACTTTACTTCCGCAAGTGACAGGTTCGGGAAAGACAATCTCAATCAGGGAACGTCTGCAGACCCTCAAGAGTCCCCCAGAGGGCTCTTACTTAGTCGGGTCGACTTCTCCGGCCTCGACCTCACTCGAGGACCTTGTCACGGGTTTCTCGCTTGAGCTCCCACAGCTAGTCTCAAAAGAGATGCGAGCTGCTTACGAGAAATATCTTGGTAGCAACGAGATCGATTGGAACCTCGCGCTTGGAGCGAGGGGTCTCGCTGCAGAGTTGAAGAGATATCGATCCGATGTGCTCGAGATTGTTGAGGAAATGGAGTCTACGGGTTACGCAGAAGTCCTCATCAGGGGTCGCAGGATATTTGAGAACCTCCAACCGATCAGGGTTGATCCAGTGAGAGTGAGGTCTCTTGTCGATTCTGGTGAGCCTCTCGAGTCCTTCATTCCACCATCTGGCAATGAGTGCGAAAGGGTACGGTACACACACGGTACAAAGACGGGTCGGTTGAGGGTTGAGTCTGGTCCCCGCGTCCTCACCATGTCAAAGCAGCACAGGAATGTTCTCACGTCAAGGTATCCTGGTGGGAAAATTCTGAGCATTGACTTTGTCTCTCTTGAGCCCCGTCTCGCTCTCTTCGCAGTGGGCAAGAAGTCTGCTGGTGACGTTTATGACGAGATGTCGAGGCTGTCAGGCGAGTCTCGGGCAAAGACAAAGATAGCGACTCTCTCTTTCTTGTATGGCGCTGCCGCGACGGACGGAGTCGGCGACAGGCTCAAGCGACACGTCCGAGATTTCTTCAACGTGAACGAGTTGCGCAGAAAGATTGAGGACTGTCAAGGTCGCAACGGCTACGGTAGGCCGCTTCAGGTCGAAGAGGAGCGTCTGCTAATACCTCACTGGGTGCAGTCAACTGCAGTGGACGTCTGCCTCCTCGGGTTCAGTGATCTTGCGCAGCGCCTCAGCGGTTTCGCTGACCCGCTTTTCCTCGTCCACGACGCGATGTTCATTGACGTTCCCTCTGAGAACACTGGGATAATCTCAGAGATCGCATCTGAGGGAATAAAGGTTTCCCCTTACGGAAGGTTTCCCGTTTCTCTGAATGGACTGGAGTTCACGGAATAGTTATCGCCATGGACACCTTGCAATTCATCAGACACCACACTCGTAAGATCCTCAGTGAGGAAGGGCCGAAGTACTCAACGAGAAAAGGTCTTGGCGCAGGCAGAATCTCTGCGAAGGCGAGGCAATCACTCGGTCTTGCAGCCACGAATCCGACTGAGCTTCTTCGTCGGCTGAAGGTCGACAACTACAAGACAAAGGGAAACACCAAGCTCGATGAGGTCCTAAACTTCCTCATCGAGGTATTCACGAAGTCTGAGCTGGGCATCGCGTTTGAGAGGCCGCAGAAGGCAGACAAGGGAATCTCAATCCCAATAACAATGATCGCCGGTAAAACTCCAGCAGTGCCAAAGTCACAGGCACCTCGCTACGTGCAAGCGACTCTTCTTGCCGCCACTTCAAATGGGCTGATAGATTTTGATTTTGTGAGAGACGACATCCAGCTCGGTGGCACGGGCAAAGAGCAGAAGGGAAGCGAGAAATTTGCTGTCATAATCACCTACAAGGGTTGAACTTCGACGGCAAGCTCTTAGAATCTTCTCATGGAAGATCAACTCACTCAGCTCCAGGCCCGATACGAAAAGTTCTGCAAGCTCTCTCACTCTGCAGGTGAGGGGAGATCTTCACAAGTAAAGGAGATGGTAGAGTCTCTCGGTGAGAGGCTTCTCATGTGCCCAGGCTCTCTCAACGAGGGACAGCCCTGGAGCCGACCGGGCGGACTCATTGACCAGTCGATCGGCGTCACCATGAAGATGCGTTCCATCGCGAAAGCCCTGGAAATCCAGGTCCCAACGGAGTCCCTCATCCTCGTGGGGCTCTTCCACAACATCGGCATGGTGGGCGGACCCCTCGAGGGTGAGGACTATCTCGTTGAGCAGGACTCTGATTGGCATCGAAAGCAGGGCCGGCTCTACCGCTACAATGAGCATCTCCCGAAGATGCCGATCGCTCACAGGTCCCTCCACGTGCTACAGCACTTCGGTGTGTGCCTCTCAATGGACGAGTGGGTGGCAATTGCGACCTCGACGGGTCCCTCGAGGGAGGAGAATAGGTTCTACATCGGCTCTGAGCCGGACATTAGTGTACTTCTCACCCAGGCACGCCAGTGGATTCTCAAGGGGCATAATACTTAAAGCATGCACAGAGAACTACGGGCCATCATTCGAGAGATGATCGAGGAGATCGAGGAGGAAGAGGGCCTCGACGAATTCTCTGGTGTCGCAGCTCTTGGCGGCGGTCCCGCCATGCCGCTCGGAACGGACGCTCACTATCCTGACTCAGAAATCGGGAAGAAGCGAAAGATCAAGGAGGCGAGCACAGTCTATTCTGCTGGCTCTGTCATAGTTTCTGGTGATTACGACGGAGACGGGAAACCTGATTCAACATTTGGGAAGGTCCCACGCACCCGTGAGCAGATGTACTATGACTCAGTCGAGAGACTCGCACGTTCATTCGGTGGGTCTGAAAGTCCTTTCGACTCTCATCACCACGTCAAGAAACATTTGACTCCGCGCTACTGAACAACTCTACTACACTTTCTACAATCTCAATGTGGATGGTTCCACAAAGAGGCATCCGGTAAGGGGCGACGCTTCCGGATGCTAAACTCCCAACAATCAAGGACAAAAACAACATGGCAATCGATTTTGACGCAATCCGCAAGAAGCTCGGCCAGCTCTCCGGCCAGAACAAGAAGTCCGCAGTGACGTGGCGCCCCGAGGAGGGCAAGGACTACCAGGTCCGCATCATCGCCTTCCCGGACAACGACGGCCAGCCCTTCAAGGACCGCTGGTACTACTACGGCATCGGTGGTGACAAGGCTGGCGCTATCCTTGCTCCGTACCAGTTCGGTAAGAAGGATCCGATCCAAGACCTCATCACGAAGCTCCGTGAGGACAACTCCGATGCTTCCCGCGAGCTCGCCAAGAAGCTCTACCCGAAGCTCCGCACCACTGCGGCGGTGGTTGTCCGCGGCGAGGAGGACAAGGGTGTCCGCCTCTGGTCCTTCGGCAAGATGATTTACCAGGACCTCCTGAAGCTCATGCTCGATGAGGATTACGGTGACATCACGGATCCCGAGGCCGGCCGCGATGTGAAGGTCTCCGTCAGCCGCGCTCCGGGCAAGGCGTTCGCGGATACGAAGGTGACTCCCCGCGCCACGCCGACTCCCCTCTCGAAGGACTCGGCGCAGATGAAGCAGTGGCTCTCGGCGATCCCCCGCATGGAGGACTACGATGAGCTCCTCGGTGTGGAGGAGATCGAGAAGCGAGTGAATGACTGGCTCACGGGCGGTTCCTCCGAGACTCCTGCCGTGAAGGTCGAGACGAAGACCTCCTCGGCGGAAACCATCGATGATGACATCGCGGCGATGCGCTCCGGTGGCGGGGGCGGTGGGTCGAAGCCGAAGCCCAAGTCGAAGGCATTCGATGACCTCGATGACGCATTCGCAGAGCTCGAGTAGCTCAAACCGGCTCTAACGAGCCTTCACCCCGGGTTTCGGCCCGGGGTGAACACTTTAAGGCGCCGATTAGAATCAGTAAGCAGGAGGACAAATGTCAAGAAGGAAGCTGCCCCTCACTGAGGGCACCACGAATCCCACCGATGACTTCACTTCGGATCTCATCGACTCTCTCAACCGGGACCTCGGCCACCGGGTCGCGTACAATCTCGCATCGGACCAGTCGCCCACCCACGTGAAGCGGTGGATCTCTACGGGTTCGAAGCAGCTCGATTACATTGTGGCGAATCGACGCGATGGTGGACTCCCCGAGGGTCGAATCGTCGAGATCTTTGGCCCGCCCTCGATCGGTAAGAGCCACATCGCGACTCACATTGCCCGCTCCACCCAGAAGATGGGCGGGATCGTGGTCTACATCGACACCGAGAATGCCACGAACCCAGAGAACCTGCAGGCGCTCGGTGTCGACATCTCGAAGCGTTTCGTGTACGTCGATACTCACTGCACCGAAGAGGTCTTCGACATTGCCGAGAAGACGGTCCTGAAGGCGAAGGCGCTCAACAAGGACGTCCCCATCACCATCATCTGGGACTCGGTCGCTGCCTCCTCCCCGAAGGCTGAGCTCGAGGGTGCCTACGACAAGGACACCATCGGTCTCCAGGCCCGCGTGATCTCGAAGGCGATGCGCAAGATCACTGGCGTCATCGGTGACCAGTCCGTCCTCTTCGTCTGTCTCAATCAGATCCGCACGAAGATCGGTGTGATGTACGGAGACCCGACTGCGGTGCCGGGTGGCAACGCGATCCCGTTCCACTCCTCTGTCCGCATCAAGCTCGGTGCTGGACAGCAGATCAAGGGACCGAACGACTCTGTCATCGGCATCAACGTCTCCGCGAAGACGATCAAGAACAAGGTCGGGCCGCCCTTCCGCGCAGCGAGCTTCCGAATCATCTTCGGCAAGGGGATCGAGGAGCACGAGGAGATCTTTGACATCCTGCGTCAGCACGGTCCCGATATGGTCGACAACCACCAGGTGACAGTCGAGGGCACGGGTGCCTGGAAGACTCTCAGCGTCGTCAATGAGAAGAACGAGAATGTCATCACGAAGAAGTTCCACAAGCCCGATTTCCTCGAGCTCATGAACGATCCGAAGTACAAGCCGTGGATCGACGGACTCCTCGAGCGTGCCATGACTCGAACTGCGCTGAAGGCTGAGGATGTCGACATCGATCCTGAGTCCTACGAGGAAGTTCGCTCTCTCGCTGATCAACTCACCGAGTCTGGATACGATATCTCACCGGAATGAAAATGCAGGACGAACGCCCAGTCCTACTCATCGACGCCTACAACCTGTTCATTCGCAATTTCTGCGCTAACCCGCTGATGGCGGATGGACAGCACGTGGGCGGAGTTGTGGGGTTCCTACAGTCACTGAATTCTCTCATAGCTGCTCACAGGCCGAAGGAGTGCGTCGTCGTCTGGGAGGGTGGAGGTTCGACCCGGAGGCGGGACATCTATCCTGACTACAAGGCAAAGCGTCGTCCCGTAAAGCTCAACAGGTTCCACGAGGGTGACATTCCAGACACTCTCGAGAACAGGAACTGGCAGGTGAAACTGCTCATCCACGTCATGAGGAACCTCCCGGTCAGGCAGGTCTACGTCTCTGACTGCGAGGCGGATGACGTCATCGGCTACCTCGCAAAATACTCATACTCACGATCACGGGTGCTGATCGTCTCCTCAGATCATGATTACTTACAGCTGGTGGACGATCGGATCACGATATGGTCTCCTACACTGAGATCGATTGTGACGAGAGAGTCTGTCAAGGAGAAGACCGGGATATGGCCGCACAACCTTCTCGTCGCCCGCTGTTTCTGTGGCGACACATCAGACGCACTGCCGGGAGTGAAAGGTCTCGGTTTGAGGACGATGGTCAAGCGTTTCCCAGAGCTCGCTGGGGACGAAGAGGTAAAGCTCGAACAGATAATCGAGAAGGCGAGCTCCATGCCCGACAAGTCTCCCAAGGTTTACGCACAGGTGAAAAACAGCGCAGACCTGGGTAGAATGAACTGGAAATTGATGAAGTTGGATGTCTCGAACCTCAGCTGGAACCAAGTCTCGAAAGTGAACGGTGCAGTCGAAAACTCCCTTCCCGAAGGGAACAAGATTGAGCTCATACGTTCCTTAATCAAGGCTGGGATCAAGACATTCGACGTCGATCGACTCTATCTCAACGCAACAGTAAACCTCAAGGCGGCAAAGCAGAATGTCTGAGTTCAATCCGGGTGAAGCCCTGTTCAAGCAATACGGGAAGGCTTTCCAAGAGAAAATCTTCCAAGGTCTCTTGACTGACCACACGTGGGCAGCACAGATGACCGAGGTGATGAAGCCTGTCTACTTCGATCTCAAGTACCTCGCGTTTCTCAGCGACAAGTACTTCAAGTACCACACGAAGTACAAGGCTTTCCCGACGATGTCTCTCCTCATCTCGATCATCAAGGACGAGCTAAAGGAGCAGAACAACGCTGTCCTCAAGGAACAGATCGTTGAGTACCTCGGTCGCATGCGGACTTCTCCCGACATGGGCGACATTGCCTATGTGAAGGACAAGTCACTCGACTTCTGCAGAAAGCAGGCACTTCGTGAGGCGCTTGAGAAGTCCGTTGAGCTCATCTCAGGTGACAAGTACGATGCCGTTGTCGATCTCATGCGCAAGGCGGTTTCCGTCGGTCTACCCACTTCTGTCGGTCATGACTTCTTCGAGGATGCAGAGGCCCGCTTTGTGAAGATCAATCGTCTCGCTTGCCCGACTGGTCTCGAGCAGCTCGACCAGAAGACCGTTCTCAACGGTGGACTCGGTCGAGGTGAGCTCGGTGTCATTGTGGCGAACACTGGCGTCGGCAAGAGCCACATGCTGGTTGGACTCGGCGCGCAGGCTCTCAAGCTCGGCAAGAACGTCGTCCACTACACCTTTGAGCTCACAGAGACCGCGGTCGGAATCAGGTACGACTCTCACTTGACTGGTATTGCTTCCAACGAAATCCAGGACTCGAAGCAGGAGGTCCTTGACAAGTACAAGGAGATGGATCTCGGAAAGCTCATCATCAAGGAATACCCGACAGGCGCAGCGACGGTGAACACGATCCGCAATCACCTTGAGAAGCTCTCGCTCCGTGGCTTCACTCCCAGCATGCTGCTCATCGACTATGCAGACATCATGCGTTCGAGCCGTGAGTATGATGCCCTCCGCCTTGAGCTGAAGCTCATCTACGAGGAGCTTCGCAACCTTGCGATGGAGAGGAACATTCCGATCTGGACTGCCTCTCAGGCGAACAGGGATTCGTCGAACGCAGATGTTGTCGGTCTCGAGAATATGTCAGAATCTTACGGAAAGGCGATGGTCGCCGATGTGGTTCTCTCACTCTCTCGAAAGCCGACCGAGAAGGCGACCGGAGCTGGCCGACTCTTCGTGGCTAAGAATCGAGCGGGTCGGGACGGAATTCTCTTCCCAGTTCACATTGACACAGCGCGATCCACAATCAAGATCTTGGAAGAGAGCGAACTTACTCTTCAGGAAGCGTTGAACCAAGATGACAACGACCGGAAGAAGCTGATCAAGGAAAAGTGGACCCAGGTGATGGGAGCGAAGTAATGAACGAGACAACGAGGCAAACTGCACTTAGGGAGACATCCGCTTACTTCGAGGGTGATGAGCTCGCTCCAGACGTCTTCATGAAGTATGCGCTTCGCGACGCAGACGACGACCTAATCGAGACCAATCCGGACCAGATGCATCGTCGACTCGCGAAGGAGTTTGCCCGTATTGAGGCAAAGTATCCGAACCCGATGAGCGAAGACGAGATCTACGAGCTCCTGAAGGACTTCAAGGACGTCATCCCACAGGGTTCTCCGATGTCGGGCATCGGGAATTACTACCAACTGCAGAGCCTGTCAAACTGCTTCGTTATTGAGCAGCCACAGGACTCTTACGGTGGCATTCTCTTCACTGACCAGGAGCAGGTCCAGATCATGAAGCGCCGCGGCGGAGTCGGATTCGATGTCTCCACCATTCGCCCAAAGGGTCAGCCCACCACGAATGCTGCTCGGACGACTGATGGCATCGGTGTCTTCATGGAGAGATTCTCTAACTCTACACGCGAGGTGGCGCAGGGCGGCCGACGTGGCGCTCTGATGCTCACGATTGACTGTCGCCACCCGGAGATCGAGACATTCATTGACATCAAGCGTGACCTGAAGAAGGTGACGGGCGCGAATATCTCTATCCGTTTCACGGACGAGTTCATGCAGGCGGTCGAGGGCAACACCGGTTTCTGCCTTCGCTGGCCGGTTGAGGCTCATCCCGAGGACGCAGAGATCGTCAAGATGGTCGACGCGAAGCAGATCTGGGATAAGTTCGTTGATGCAGCCTGGGCTTCCGCGGAGCCTGGCGCTCTCTTCTGGGACACCATCGTCAACCAAGGAATCGTTGACTGCTATCGTGACGTCGGTTACAAGACGATCTCTACCAATCCATGCGGTGAGATTCCTCTCAGTCCTTATGACTCGTGTCGTTTGATGGTCATTAATCTCACGTCCTTTGTAACCGATCCTTTCGGCGACAGTCCTACGTTTGACTTCAATCGATTCAACACTGTGGTGATGAAGGCCCAGCGTCTCATGGACGACCTTGTCGATCTTGAGATTGAGTGCGTGGATCGAATCCTCGAGAAGATCGAGAAGGACCCGCAGCCAGATCACGTGAAGCGGATTGAATGGGATCTCTGGCACAAGATCCGCGCGGCTGGTAAGAATGGTCGACGGACGGGTCTCGGCGTCACTGGACTCGGTGACGCTCTTGCAGCAATGAACATTCGCTACGGTGACGGTTGTTCGATCGACGCTACTCGTGAGATCTACAGAGCTCTCGCAATCGGAGCTCACCGTTCTTCACTCATCATGGCGAAGGAGCGCGGCGCTTTCCCAGCCTTCGACTATGAGAAGGAGAAGGACCATCTCTACCTGTGCAGGGTGATGTCAGCCTGCAATGGTGACAGCTATAATATGTGGAAGACCACTGGCCGCCGCAACATTGCCCTAACGACTACGGCGCCGGTTGGCTCAGTCTCCTGTCTTACCAGGACGACATCGGGTATCGAACCTGCATTCCTGCTCTCATACAAGCGTCGTCGTAAGATCACGCAGGGAGATCTCACGTCAAGGGTCGACTTTGTGGATCCGATGGGTGACAAGTGGCAGGAGTACACGGTCTACCACCACTGGTTCAAGAAGTGGATGGATCGTACGGGAAAGACCGACCCAAAGGAGAGCCCATACTGGGGAGCAACTGCGAACGACATCGATTGGGAAAAGTCGGTCGACATCCAGGCTGCGGCTCAGCAGTGGATCGATCACTCCATCTCTAAAACTTGCAACCTCCCGAACTCTGCTACACGTGAGATTGTGAATGACGTCTATATGAAGGCGTGGAAGTTCGGTTGTAAGGGTTTCACAGTCTACCGTGACGGATGTAGGACAGGCGTTCTGGTGCAGAATGATGAGCCCAAGAAGGAGAAGAAGTCAGAGGATGGGAGACTCACTCCCAGGAGGCCGAAGTCTCTTCACTGCGACATTCACCGGGCCAACATCAGGAACGGTGAGAACACTGAGTCGTGGATGGTCCTCATAGGTCTCAACGATGGCAAGCCCTACGAAGTCTTCTGCGGCATTCCTGAGAATATCGAGATCCCGAAGCGATACAAATCAGGTTCCTTGATTAAAAATGGTAAGCGTGATGGTGTTGCCACATACAACCTCTCTGTCCCGGTCGGTGACGATGAGAATCTCGTCTTCAAGGACGTTGTCAACCTCTTCGACAATCCGACTCAAGGAGCGTTCACGAGGACTATATCACTGGCTCTCCGTCACGATGTCCCACTCCAGTACATCGTGGAACAACTACAGAAGGACAAGAACAGTGACATGTTCTCATACGCAAGAGTAATCGCAAGAGTTCTCAAGGGGTACATCAAGGATGGTACAAAGTCAAGCGAAAAGGGGTGCCCTGAGTGTGGTAACTCAGAGCTCGTCTATCAAGAGGGGTGCCTCTCTTGCAAGGCGTGTGGCTTCTCCAAGTGCAAGTGAAGAAGACGAAATCGAACAGGCTATTCGCAACCTAACACAACCGGGGTACGCAGTGAACTTCATCGCAGACGTTTCTAATCACATCAAGGCAGTCGAGCTCAAGGTCGATCCGATCATCATCCGAGTGAACAAGTTCGACGAGGATTCGGCGAAGGAGTTTACCTCCCAGATGAGCATGGCACAGAACACGGGCCAGTCGGTGATCCCCATCGTCATCGACTCCTACGGCGGTCAGGTCTACTCCCTCATGGCAATGATCTCGGCGATCAAGGCCTCCCGAGTTCCGGTGGCCACCATCATCGAGGGCAAGGCAATGAGCTGCGGAGCGATCCTCTTCAGCTTCGGAGCTGAGGGGAAGCGTTACATGGACCCGGACGCGACCCTCATGATCCACGACGTCTCCAGCGGCGCATGGGGCAAGGTCGAGGAGATCAAGGCCGACGCGAAGGAAGTCGAGCGCCTCAACAAGAAGGTCTACGAGATGATGGCTCGCAACTGCGGCAAGCCATCGGACTATTTCCTGAAGATGGTCCACGAGAGGGGTCACGCAGATTGGTACCTCGATGCAAATGAGGCGAAGGGTCACAACCTCGCCAACGAGCTTCGAATCCCGACTCTCACTTGTAAGATCAACCTCGATTACATCTTGGACTAAGCATGAATATCGTAGCCGAGTACATCTGGCAGGACGGAAGCCATCCGACCCACAAACTTCGAAGCAAGACAAAAATCCTGCAATACAGCGATGCAAACAAGCCTTTCGGAATAGAGGACATTCCTCGGTGGACCTTTGATGGCTCTTCCACCGGACAGGCTTCTGGTGACAGAAGTGACTGTCTTCTGATTCCCGCAAGATTTACTCTTGATCCCACTCGAGAGAAGAATCACGAGAGAGTCCACATTCTCGTCATCTGCGAGGTCTTCACCGCGGACATGAAGCCCCACGAGTCAAACACTCGCAGCAAGCTTCGTGAAGTTGTTGAGAAGACCCTTGACCACGAGCCCCTGTTCGGTATCGAGCAGGAGTACACGATGTTCAAGGACGGTCGGCCCCTCGGTTGGCCCACGGGTGGCTACCCTCCCCAGCAGGGTCCTTTCTACTGCGGTGTTGGATCCGATGAGGTCTTCGGTCGGGAGCTTGTCGAGGAGCACATGGCAGCATGTCTCGACTCCCGCATCGCCCTTTGCGGTATCAACGCCGAGGTGATGCCTGGCCAGTGGGAGTTCCAGATCGGAACTGCTGACGCTCTCACTGTCTCTGACCACCTCATCTTTGCACGTTGGCTTCTCTACCGAATCGGCGAGAAGCACGGGATCACTGTGAAGCTTGATCCCAAGCCAGTCGCAGAGCTTAACGGTGCAGGAGCCCACACCAATTTCTCAACAAAGCGTATGCGTGAACCTGAGGGAATCTATGCTATCAAGGAAGCTTGCGAGCTGCTTCGCGTTCGTCACGAGCATCACATTGCTCACTACGGCCACGGTATTGAGCTTCGTCTCACGGGTCACCACGAGACATGCTCCTACAGAGAGTTCCGATACGGTGTGAGTGACAGAGGAGCCTCTATTCGGATACCTCTCCATGTGGCGCAAGAGGGCTGTGGATACCTCGAGGATCGTCGACCGTGCGCTAACGTTGATCCATACGTCGTGACCCGTCTGCTTCTTGAGGCGGTCTGCGGGGTGGAGTGAAGCCAGCAAAGATAGAGCTGCTGACAAAAGTTGTAGCATGGAGATTCTTTTCCATGCTCTACGGATTCACGATAACCTACATCTTCACCCACAGCGTGGGAGAGTCCGCAGGAATAGTCTTTCTGACGGGCTCAACACTCACCCTCCTTCAGTGGGTGTTTGAGATCATTTGGGACAGACACATTAGAGAGAGAATTAGGAATGCCCTTTCAAGAGAACAAGGTAGAGCTCATTGGTTGGTACGGTGGAGACGAGGCTCACGCACTTTCGGCTTGGACGAGCACGAGCAGGGACATCAGCCCAGAGAAGAGAAAGAGAGTTCCAGAGCTTTTGAAGATGCTCGCGGAGAACGGGCACGAGACGCCGTTTGAGAAGAGCTCGATTCACTTCCTCGTGACAGTGGACACTGCGACTCACATTCATCTCCTCAAGCATCGCATAGGCGTCTCAATCAATGCAGAGTCTGCTCGTTACAAGGAGCTCAAGGACGACAAGTACGTGGTGCCGGATGACTGGCCCACTGTCGAGAAAGCGAAGTATATCGCATTCATGGAAGACGCGATAATGCGCTACCATGATACCCTTGAGCGTCTTGTGAAGGACGGGATGGATCGAAAGCGAGCCAAGGAGTCTGCCCGATTCTATCTGCCCTATGGCAACCAGGTGACGATGGACGTCATGTTCAACTGGCGTTCCTTCAATCACTTTCTCAACCTGCGGATGAAGAGTGACGCTCAGAGGGAAGTGAGAGAGATCGCAGAGCAGATGCTCCAGCTCGTTGCCGGCATCCCAACAAATCCGTTCAAGCACACGATCGAGGCGTTCGGTCTCGCTGACAGAGTCGAGGAAACTTTCCACCCACCTTACTGACTGCAGTATAGTTATCGATGGACGGGTAAACAGCCCGTAAAGGATAACAGCATGCCGCCAGTTAAGCTCGTTCCAGTTGATCTCTCGATCGCATCGTCATACAACAAGTCAGGTGGGACAGGTGGTCCCAGAGCAAATCTCACGCCCCTTGCCAAGCTGGGTAAGGCAGGAATTGCCCACCCCGAGATGGCACCGGCTCTCAAGGCACTCTCTGATGCAGTTGCTGCTGCAGGTGGTGATCTCCGAATCACTGAGTGCCACAGAGATGTTGCAGTCCAACAGGCTGCAAGGACAAAGTATGACAACTGGGTAAAGGCTGGCAAGCCGTCGCCCGGATCTGCAACCTGGAACGCCGCCACCATGAAGAACGCTTTCGTGGCTCTTCCGGGTCGCTCCGGTCACAATGCAGGCAGAAGCATCGACGTTCACCTCTCAGAGCTCAAGTTCCCGGGTGTCCCTGCAGATAAGCAGCTTGACAAGCTCTGGGACCTCGCAATTCCTCTTGGCTGGAAGCCGATCATCAAGACTGCGGACGAGGGAGCGAAGGAAGCCTGGCACTTTGACTTCTGGGGCGAGCTCACTGGCGTTCTCAACCGGCTCGGCTATGAGCAGGCCGCACTCTGCGGCGCTCTCCTCGTTGGTCACGGCGATCTCCAGGGTTTCCCCGCGGTCACACAGGCCCTTCTTTGTCGTGCTGGATTCGATATTGGCAAGATCGACGGTGCTCTCGGTCCCAAGAGCATTGCCGCACTTTGTCTAGCCCTTGGGCTCGCAGAGGCTGTCGTGAAAGCGAAGATTACTGCAGGCGATGAGTCTATCTGGGCTGCTCTCCTCGCTCTCCCAGTGAAGTAGTCAAAGGGAGTCCACAAGTTTGTAAAGTCTCCGTCAGGATGTATTATCTTGATACGGAGGTGAAGCTTGTGGACTCCCCCAAAGTACGGACTAATCCAAGAGAAGTACTGGCCTGATCCCTGGAAGATCCTTGTCTGCTGCCTCTGTCTCAACCTCACTACGAGGAAGCAGATGGAACCAGTTGTTGAAAGGATGTTCCAGCGATGGCCTGATGCAAAGTCTCTGTCAGAAGCTGATGACGCAGAGCTCACGGATGTCATCCGAACTCTTGGCATGTGGAAGAAGCGCGTCAATACTCTGAAGAAGATGTCGGCCCAGTATCACGAGGGCAAGTGGAATGACGTCCTCCAGCTTCACGGAGTTGGGAAGTATGCCTCGGACGCGTACCGAATCTTCGTCCTCGGTGACTGGCGCAGCGTCCAGCCGCAGGACCACGCTCTCAATGACTACCACGACTTCCTGAAGAAGCACTACGGCGAGTCAGAACATCCGTCTGCCAACCACAACTTCACCTGTTGACGGGAAGACACAAAAGTTTCACAAAATTGTGTTCTCTGTTCATCCGATGAATTAAAAAGAACAAGGAGGCTGGAATGACCAATATCGAGCTTGCAGCAGTTCATACGGCTCTTCGGCTTGCACGTGAGCGTTGTGACAGCGAGGCAGGGTCGACGCCTCGTGATTGGGAGATCACCGCGCTGGCCAACATTGAGAATATGCTCGCTGAGGTCAACAGGACACCTCACGATGAACGACCCGCTCTCATGGGATCTTTCAACGCTCGAAAGTGGCATTCGAGCTAGAGGAAGAGAAGACGTGCTACCGCTCTATCTCTTGCTCAACTTTTCTTTCGCTGACACTCTCATCGGTACCTGTCAATTCTGGGGTGATGAGCCCCACTACATCTCAGCGGTGGGAAATTTCTCTGCCCACCACCAGGGAGACCTCCGCAGGACGGGCTTTGTCGGAACCACCGAGGTGTGGGAGGGAACGGGCCCAGTGTGGGTCATCTACACCGCAGAGAGTGCAAAGTCGAAGTACCAGTTCCGAGTCAACGGAAGCCTGCAAACCTGTGATCGATTCTAAGGAGGCGTTGTGCCCGAGGGTCCCGAAGTCGCAAACTTTGTCCGCTCCATCAACAGCTTCCTCGGTGAGGGTGACAGGCTTCTCTCAGTTACGCCACTATCAGGTCGCTACACGAAGAAGCCCATCGAGGGACTCGCCAACGTCCAGTTTCCTCTCACAATCGAGAGTGTGGGTTGCAAGGGCAAGTTCATCTACTGGACCTTCCAGGACACTGAAACAGTCATCTTCAACACTCTCGGGATGTCAGGTGCATGGTCAAACGCCCCTCGTCACGCAAGGGTGAAGTTCGAGACATCCGAGGGTGAACTGTACTTCAATGATCCGCGAAACTTCGGCACCCTAAAGTTCTGCAGCCGCAAGGACTTGAAGGTGAAGCTTGATTCACTCGGCCCCGACATGCTCAACGAGATAGTGAAGCCTGCCACTTTCATCGAGAGGCTTCGAAAGCATCCTGAAGCGACCCTGGCTGAAGTCCTCATGAGTCAGGGAATCGTCTCAGGAGTCGGAAACTACCTGAAGGCGGACTCTCTCTGGATGGCGAAACTCAGCCCATGGCGAAAGGTGAACCAGACGACAGATGAGCAGCTCACAATTCTCTGTGAATCCGTGAAGGATGTCATCAAGACGGCGTACCTCAACGGTGGCTCCACCATCCTCACCTACAAGGGGTTCGACGGTGAGGAAGGGAAACACTCTATGCTTGTCTATGGCCGAAAGACGGACCCCAACGGCGAGACTGTGGTGTGCCAGGAGACCAAGGACGGTCGCACAACGTGGTGGGTTCCGCGAGTTCAGAGTTAAACAACTCTCCTCGGCTCATTACACTATTTTGCAAGGAGCAAAATGTTTGTGAAACCCACGCAAACTGTCAAGCAGTTTGACGGCAAGATCGTAACCTTCTTCACAGAGAACAAGCTGTGGGTGAAGGCGTATGAAAACGGAAAGAACGCGTGGGAGAAGCGCAACTGGGCATACGCACAGAAGATCGTCCAGAAGCCCGACGTCGTTCTAGACATCGGTGCGAACATCGGTCAGGAGATGCTCTACTACACCGGTTGGGCGAATCGAATCATCTCATTTGAGCCCAATCCCGCGACCTTCGAGGTCCTCAAGCAGAACGTTGACCAGAACAACATCAAGAATGTGAGGCTCGAACAGTTGGGGGTCGGATCAGGTCCCGCGAAGGCTTTCATCAATCTCATCAGGGGCAACGAGGGAAGGTCCTTTGTGACCGCCGTTCCGACAAAAGTCTCACACGAGATCACGATTGTCGCCATCGATGATGTTGACATTGGTGAGGGAAGTGTTGACTTCGTGAAGATGGACGTCGAGGGATTTGAACTCAGAGCCCTCCACGGAATGAAGAATCTCATCGACAAGCACAACCCAGTCTTTCAAATTGAGGCTCAGGACGAGAACCTGTCTCGTTGCGGAGTCACTTCTGTTGATATCTGGGACTTTTTCATTGATCGTGGCTACGTGGCTACGATCAATACGGGCAGGACGATCAATAGGGAGCACGCTCTCACGAAGGACCGTCCTCGAGTAGACCTCTTCTTCAAGAAGCCAAAGGAGTGAATATGCAGTACAGACTCTCTGATGAGACCATTTCTTCCATCGCAAAGCTCGTCCAGCTCGCCATCCTGACGGGCACGGACGTCGTTGACAATCTTCGCACTCTGCGTCTTGAAGCCCAGGGAGAGGAGCTCACCCCCACTTCCGAGTTCAACGAGAACTTCCAGAAGAATCTCGATGACCTTGCGCAGAAGGCTCTGGATCTCCAGAATGACGTCAACTGATGACAGGCTGACAGAGATCTTTCGCCTGCGTGAAGAGTTCATGCAGGCAATCTCAGAGAAGATGCCGGGCTATTATCCTGACTGGCCGATAGACGTTTCCAAGAAGCAGAGCCAGGTCATCCTTCGCGATTCCGTCCTTCGAGGAGTCGAGGAGATGTTCGAAGCTCTTCAGCACCTGAAGAACTCGAAGCCCCATCGACAGACTGAGGTGGCTCATTTTGAGAGGGAGGAGTTCCTCGAGGAGATTGTCGACGCTTACAATTACTTCTTGACGACTCTGGTGCTGATTGGAATCAGTCCCGATGAGCTTCACGATGCTTACCGCAAAAAGCACGAAAAGATCTTAGAGCGTCTAAAAAACGGTTACTGAGCTCGGGCTCTCAGGGATAATTACTCTGGGAGCTTGAGTTGTCTGCAAAGATTGCAAGAACTGAAGTAGAGAATCAGCTCTTCACCATCGTCAGAGACCCAAAGACGAAGTCGGTGAGGAGCATAACCACGCTCTACGACATGAAGATCGGCGTCGTAGAGAAGAAAGCGAACGTTCTCACGTCAGGAGACCTAACGGTCTATGGTAGCGCGTACTTTAAGGACGGTGTCGAGGGAGCGCTGACTCTCCCAAGCGGTGCGCCGACTGTTAGATCGGGCAACAACGTTACCATTGCGAATAACACTGACGGCAGCATCGTGATCAACGCGGAGGCAGACACGAGCTCCCTGACGGAGGAGTTTGCCCAAGTTCCGGGCCTCGTGGACTCCCTCTCAGCCCAAGTGTCATCCCTCGCGGCGACTGTGAGCTCATTCGCTTCGAGTCTCGGTTCGATCACGAACAATGTGACGACTCTACAGTCATCAGTCACGAACCTTCAGTCCACGACGAACTTGATCGCAGGAAACGTCACCACACTCAACACATTCATAACGAGCACGTCTTCCTCTCTCGACACCAGGGTCACGGAAGTCTCGAGCTCCCTGTCAAATTCGGTCACTGCGCTCTCTAGCTCTCTGTCTGGCAGCGTCTCAGCAATCTCTGGTTCACTGACGAGCCTGTCTGGTTCGCTCAGCGCGCTTGAGCTGAAGGTCTCTAACCTGAAGGGCGGCCTGGGGGTCGGTCTAGCCATGAATGAGCAGGTGGCGGGTGTGAGGGACGGAGTCAACAAGACGTTCAGCCTCTCACACGTCCCGTCTCCCCCTTCCTCTCTCATGCTGTTCCTCAACGGTCAGCTCCTCGCAGGGGGCAACGGATCTGATTTTCTTTCTATCGGTGACGAAGTAGTCCTATCAGAGTTCATTCCCGCCCCCAATCTCGACGACGTCATACTGGCGATGTACTCCTACGAGGTCCCAGTGAAGTCGTACTCCATCAACGAGCCCATAACCAGCCTGACGATGGGAAATTCGGGATATGAGATCGAGCTCGCCAACGTTCCGTCACCACCAGATTCTCTCATGTTATTCATGAACGGCCAGCTCCTCACTGCAGGAGAAACAAATGATTACATTCTTTCGGGCAAGAATGTCGTTCTCGCAGTCTCACTAGTTGACATTCAAGAATCGAGATTTTTTGCGACGTACTCGTATTAGTGTGCATGTAGTTTCGCGTGGTGCCTAATTGATAACGTGGAAACAAAAACGCACTACACTACTGCTGACATCTCTCTCGCCGCCTTTCTGCTTATGAGAGGTGTGAGAATCATCTCAGCTACCAGGGAAAAAGGGAAATTCGTTTTTGAGTTTGATGATGCAGAAAATAGAGCTTTAGAACTTTCTCAAGAATACATACTCTCAGAGTATCCACGCTATGACGCTTCATTGCGTCAGGTGAAGAGAATGCTCTACGGGCCATGAGCCCAGTCCATGTTGAGTCGAGTCGCGAACCGCTAAGGGCTACGAGCCTGGACGACGGAAAGATTTTGGACCACGCGTCCAGTCAACGTACTCAGTGACTCGGTAGTCACTGGGATCACTCCAACCGACAGGGAAGGGAATCATGGCACGTACACAACTCAGACTAGACTCTATTACAGGGTCGCTTTCAAGCATCGAGGCTGCCGCCTCTGGTACCATCGCGGCGGCGCCGAGCGCTATTGCCGCGGGCGACCTTGAGGCAGTTCTCGGACAATTTGCTGGCGCCATCAAGCGCATCCACGGTGCAGGCGCGTTCACCAATCAGGTGGCGGGACTCTTCACCCAGGCGACCACCATCAAGGGTGGCGACTTCAAGGTTCAGGACGGCTCGGCGAACGACAAGTTCACTGTGGGCAACGCTACTGGCTCCGTGACCGGTTCTGCTGGCGCGAAGTTCAATGCTGATCTCGACGTCGGCGCCACCGCGAAGATTGTGGGTGACGTCACCGTTTCTTCTGGCGACGTGATCCTCAACAAGGCTGTCGAAGCGAAGGTCTCTACTGCTAACGATCTCAAGTTCTCACCCGCTGGTGGCAAGAAGATCGTTGCGGACCTCGGAAGCCTCGGTGGTGAGAAGCTCTCCATCCAGTTCGGCGGTGCAGAGAAGGCGAAGTTCGAGTCTGCGGGCACGACTCTCGCTGGTCCTCTCACGGTCAACGATCTCTCGAACACTGCTGGTGCGATCGTCTTCCACGATAGCACGAAGAAGCTTATCGACAACGCTGGGCTGAAGTACGACGCCCCGAACAGCGTCTTCGTTGCTCCCAAGCTCCAGGGCACCAACCTCACTGCTACGCAGGTCACTTACGTTGACACCGACAAGAGCATCATTTCTGACGCTGGCATGACCTACGCGGCAGGGACAGGTCTCACTCTCAGCAAGGACCTCAGCGCTCGCAGCGGCTCCTTCTTGGGTGACCTCACTGTTACCGGTGACCTGAACATCATGGGTTCGACGACTTACGTCAACACCCAGGACCTTCTGGTGAAGGACGCGAAGATCGTCATCTCCTCGGGCTCGATCGTTAACGGAGCAGGTATCTACCTCGGTTCCGATTCGAACGTCGATGAGAGCATCCGCTGGACGACGGCTGATGGTGGCAAGTGGATCGCCTCTGACAAGTTTGCCGCGGATACCATCCAGGCTCTGGACCTCAGTTCGGCTCCGGTCGCTGTTGACCCTTCTGGTAACCTCGTCGAGATGGACTTCGCCGACTGGGTTCTCGGCACCGCCAATCAGGTGATCGTCACTGGCAGCGGAACCGATCTCCACGGCATCACCCTCAGCCTGCCCCAGAGCATCAATACCTCCGCGACTGTCCAGTTCGGCAAGGTGTTCATCGACGGTGCTACCGCATCTGACGCCTACATCGACGGTGGAAGCCAGTACCTCCAGCTCGGCTACAACGGTGGTTCGATCACCGTTGCTCAGTCTGGCCAGACGTCACTCGTTGGCTTCACCTCGACTTCGATCATCGGCGCTCTCAATGAGCTCGCTGCCGGTGGCGGCGGTGGCAAGGGCAAGTGGTCCAAGGCGATACTCGGCGCCGTGCCCTCCCCCGATGCCTCGATCGTGGATATGTCTGCAGCGATGGGATCTAACGTCTTCCCGTCGGACCTCACACGCGTTGACATCTACCTGAACGGCCAGATGATGACTTCGACAGCAGACTACTCGATCTCTGCTGGAGGTGCCTCCGTCGACTTCACGTTCGACGTGGCCATCGACGACGTGGTTGTGGTTGTCATCCGCTGATGACATGACCCTCGGTTGACGAGGGGGCGGCGGGGGACTTCGGTCCCCCGCCGTTTACTTTTAACATCAATTTTTAGATTCAAGAAATGAAGTACGAAGAGATAGAAACCAGAGTCAGCGAGATCGAAGAGATCTCAACAATGCTGAGGAACACTCTGGAAAGAGCAAGGTCTGAATTCGTTGAGTCTCAAGTCGAGATGCGGTTCATCAGGCAATTAGGAGAGATTGAGAGATTCGCTGTCGGTCTGCTAGAGTCCGCAAAGAAATCGACCTCACAAGAAGAGCTCAATTCCATTTTCGTCACAGGCATCGAAAAGATGATAGAGCATGCAAGGGTTGAGTCAACCAAGATCAAGGAGAAGCTGCCAGCTATGAGAGAGAGAGTTGCTGTCCTCGAATCATTCTCTAGCTTTCTCGATGACAAGAAAGTGACTCTCATCGGGAAGAAAGAAGCTATTGAGAGAGTTATCAACGAAGAAGGCGATCCACGACACCCCGAGAAGATTTCGACTCTCAGAGAAGCCGAACGAGTTAGAAAGAACAGAAAGCAAAACGATAGTTAGCAAGGGAGGCTATCTTGTCAGAAAATCTTCAAATTGTCCTTTGCGCTCTAGCGATCATCTCGGCAGAGTATACTGTCATCGCAGTCTCTTCTCTTGTCTCCAAGATCGTGATCGCTAATTTCGTGCGTGATCTCGGCGAGCTCACGAGGTCAAGAGAGACAAAGCGTGAGTGTCAAGCGGTGGAGGAGAAGATCGTTGCTCGCTACCGGCAGTCATTCCTCTGGCCACTTGAGATCTGGAAAGAGTATAAGCGGAGAAAATGATGTCAAGGGCCTCGTCCCTCGCAAAAGCCCTCAGAGATCTCAAGGATGAGAGGGATGAAGTTTCTGAGAGAAAGGCGGCCTACGATCACGATGTGAACAGGGCGATTGTGGCCCTCTCTCGTTTCACGAAGATAGTCGAAAGGGAAAGCTCGCCTGACATTAGACGGCCTGTCGGTGAGCAAAATCCCCCAGAGTCTTCACACCCACCGCCTCCACCACCTCCACTAGAAGAGGATGAAGCGACTGGTGAGATTCCTGCTGATTCGACGCCTGGGTGGGCAAAGAAAGCCTACAGGATGATCGCGCTCAAGACGCATCCAGACAGGATAGGCAACGATGAAAGGCTCACTGACAATCAGCGCGAAAGGCTCATCTCTCTATATAGAGAAGCAACTTCAGCGTATCACGAGAAGAAATATGAGTCTCTTGCTGAGGTCGCTGCAGAACTTGAGATTGAAGTGGAGATCCCCACTGCAGAGCTGGAGAGGGCTCTGGAGTCAAAGATAAGATCGATCAGGGATGAGATCGAGGGATCTCAGAAGACGATTAGCTGGCACTGGGGTATCTCTTTCGGTGACACGCAAAAGCGAATTCAAGTTTTGCATGCTTGTTGCAGGGTAATGCAGATACCTACACCAGATGATGATGTCCTCAAAGACATCATTGTGAAGCTCGAGTCTGAGCCCGAGTTCGACATCGTCGATAGACTCGGAAGAGTTCGCAGGATAAAGTCTGGCGCTGAGCGGAGGAAACTCGGCACACGCCCTGAGAAAAGGATACGATAAGGAGCTAAAATGCCACCCACAAGGATCAGAGGTCTGCAGGTTGCCGACAACAGTCTCGGGCCCGCTGACATTGTCTACTCACTCGATGATGCTTACGATAACGGCGGGGTGGGAACGGGTCGAACGATCACTGCAGACTCAGGGGCTGTCACCATTAACGCTGGCACGGGCGTAGCCCTCATCATAACGGGAAGTATCAGCGCCCAGAATTTCAACATACCCTCATCTTTCCTTGGTGATGCGTCAGACGGTTCGGCGACTCTCGATGGTTCTGCTTCTGTAAGTTGGGCGTCGAGAGTGGGCTCCGTCTATACGATGACCCGCGATGCCTACCTTCGCGATCTCACGATCAACTCGGGGGTGACACTTCGGGTTGCTGGGTTTCTCCCTTTTGTGAAAGGGACCCTGACGAACAACGGAACCTACGAGGCGAAGGGTAACGATGCGACAAACGCCACGGCAGGTGGAGCAATCTCCAACCAGGGGTCCTGGAACTACTCAACCGGCGGGGGAGGAAACGGCGGCGGTCCGACGACCGGAAACGCTGCGGGTTCGAATGCGTCAGGAGCTGGCTCGAACTCCAGCGGCGGCGGGGGCGGCGGCGCGGGCGCTCAAGCGGGTGGAACTGGTAACACCACTGTTGCCCCTGTTGCAGTGGTGACAGGCTGGCGTGACATCGGTTTCTTTGTTCGACGTAGAGTTTTCAACGTCGCAACCGTGCAATCAATAAACGGTTCGGGCGGCGGCGGTGGTGGGGCTGTCAACGGCGACGGTGTCAATTCTGGGACGGGCGGCGGCGGTGGCGGAGGGGCGGCGAACTGCTACGTTTTCTGTGACTCCCTTAATAACGCTGGAACAATTCGTGCAATCGGTGGGAACGGTGCAAATGGAACATCAGCAGGTGGTACTACAAAAGCCGGCGGCGGCGGTGGCGGCGCAGGCGGCGGAGTCATCGTTGCAGCAAACACGGTCATCAATCTTGGAACAGTTTCATCAGTGGGGGGCGCCTTCGGAAATGGCGCAAATGGCGGCACCACCGGCGCCGCAGGCACTGCTGGGACAGTTCTCATTCTAACGGGGTCATAGTATGGAAACAACAGTCACACTCAATCAGACAGTCCAGAATCCTGAGAATCGGACTCTCAGCTTTAACAGCGAGATAGTCTGCGGAGTCACTCTTACTTCTCAGCCTGACGGTACGGCTAGCGTAACGTTCAAGGTGACACCGGAGATTGAGGAAGCTCTCATCAGGACTCTCAGGTCTTCACTCGGTCAGAGCTCTTAGAATTTTACATTCTGATTCATGAGGCCATTAAATGAACTCAATTAAAGAACTTCGTCAGTTGGTAAGGGCCTACCTCAGTGAGGGTGGTCTAAAACTTCCTCCTGAGCACCGTAGAGATCTCACACCGTCATTAGTGAGAGAAGCGGGCGGAGTCTACAGAGAATTTTTAAAAGGGTTCAATGAATGGCTCAAGTCGAGAGGCAAGGCTCCGCTCGATCCCATTCGTCCGACAGGCTCTGCAACTCACGCTGAGAGAGACATTGTCGATCGTCCGAGCGCGACTTACGGTGACATCGACTACCTTGTCTCCTTCCCGGTCGACTACACTGGAAAGGATCTGACAGAGAGGAGGAAAGAGGAGGCTCTCACAGTCAGAGAATACACCGATCTCCTCACCGAGTACCTCACGACGGTCAGGCCCCCAATGGTCGACGTCGATCTCACTGTGGGCGGTCACCCACTCATGATCATTGTCAAAGTCCCTTCAGGCGGTCTGGCGCAAGTTGATACAGTCGTTACGCATCCAAGCTATTCAGAGTGGATGAAGGGTCGCTACACTCCCGAGCGCGGTATCAAGGGCTATGTCACCGGTAACCTCTACAAGGCTCTCGGTGACTACCTCGTCCTCACTATCGGCACTGAGGGTGTGATGGCTCGTCTAAAGGACGGTGAGAGGGTCCCCTCCAAGTTCAGGGCCGGCATCACCTACCACTCCGTCTCTACAGACTTCAGGAGCTTCTTCAGGGACATCGCGGACTACGTCATCGAGGGAGCCTACGTCGCTGACCCTCTCCTCGAACAATATCCGGGATTGAACCCAGACGATGTAAACATATCAGAACTTGCTTATGGTATTGTAGGACTGGCAAGGACAATGGAGAAAGCCGGTGATGTTGATTCGAGGGAGATGCTGACGACAATCTACGATTCCTTCGTAGAGGGAATGGACGAGAATGTTGGAAGGAAGCTCTCCAAGGACATCACTCCTGAACAGGAGGCAAAGATGAGGAAGCTCAACGTCACGCAGGGTGAGAGGGTCCGCCAGATCTTCGGAGTCTAACTTGAACTGGTTCACCAGCGACCTCCACCTGAACCATGAGAACATTCTGAAATACTGCTCCCGCCCCTTCGAGTCTCTGGGAGCCATGAATGCCGCGCTAATCGAGCGCTGGAATGAGACGGTCAAAGAGGAAGACACTGTGTACGTCGTCGGTGACGTATTTCTCGGAGATGCAGGGGCGGGAGCGGGACTAGTGAGGAAGCTTCGGGGCAAGAAGATCCTCATCAGGGGAAACCACGACAGGTCTCATCGGACTATGCTCGATTCGGGCTTTGACGAGGTCTGGCAACGGAAGACCATCAGTCTCCTCGATGGAAGGAGCGCTCTCCTCTGTCACAAGCCACTGCCAGAGTCTGTCCTCGACCACGTTGCTCTACAGATTCACGGTCATCGACACGAAGGTCCCGTCGTCAGCGGCAAGAGAGTGAACGTCTGCGTGGATCTCTGGGGCTATCGACCAATCTCAGAGAGTGAAATCTGCTCCCTTCGTCTCGGACCGAAGGGTCCCGGGAGCGTGACCGCCGAGGTCGTGGGCGACATGATAGAGATAAAAGCCTCAGTGAAAAAGGAGGACATGGATGGTCTCCTCGACCATCTCCAGTGTTTCTCCCGTACAATCTGGGATAACAAGAGGAAGGAGTAAAGGATATCCATGGCTCTCTCACCCGAGAACATCCAGATCATCAGAGAGAAGGCCCGCGAGGCGGGTGATCACCTGAAGGGCAGGCTGCCGCCATGCAAGTTTTTGAAGGTTCGGAACTCATATGCGCACATTTACGAGCGCCTGAAGTCGCGCCTCGGTCGAAGCTATAAGGACTGCGACGATTCTGAGGTCCCCCGTATACTCGAGATGATCGAGTGGTATCGTAATAACCCCTGCTGAGGAAAAATCATGGAAGCCGGAAAGACCAGAGTTCGAGTGATTGATGAGTACGGCAATAAGTGCGCCGTTGGTACCTACTACGGGCAGGGAGTGCCCGCTGCTGAGGTGAAGGCCGAGCGACCGCACCTCATCCACTACGCCGTCCTCGTTGGGAATGAGCTTCGCTACTATGCGACGGGTTTCCACACCCTGCAGCTCGCTCCCAGCGGCGAATGAAGCCGGGGGACGTTGTCCGCTTCATAGCAGGCAGCCCAGAGGTTCTCTACGTGGTCCTGAAGGGTCCGTACGAACACTCTGAACTGTCTCAGTTTCGCATCACTGAGGTGAGCGTCGTCTACGACGTCTACTCAGCGGGCGGAGGCGTGTTCACTGCCGTGAAGCGTGAGCTGTTGGAAATTGTCAAGCGCTGCTGAACACATCACACCTCAATTCTACAGTATCTCTCAAGGAGAAAGAATGGTGAATCCGCCCTCTCGATTCGTGGGTCTACACTCTCACGACGGTGCGAGTACTTTTGACGGTCTAAGCTTGCCGCAAGAGCACATCGACTTCTGTCGTGAGAACGGACTAGACGCTTGGTCGATGACGAACCACGGTCACATGAACTCCTTCGGCCACGCCTGGCTTCATACTGATAAGCTGCGGAAGGCTGGCGGCAACTTCAAGCTCATTCCGGGCTGCGAGATGTACCTCCACCCAGACCTTGATGAGTGGAGACGAGATCTCGACCGCTCGAAGGGAATCGTGAATGAGGACGTCATCACTCCCCTCTCTGCTGAGAAGGACGAGAATGATGAGACGACTGCGGTGACTGTCGAGGAGGTCGCCTCTCTCACGATGGAGAATGAGGAGGAGACTAAGTCAACGAAGTTCTACAACCCTGTGACACGTCGACACCACCTTGTTGTCATTCCGAAGACCTCTGCAGCGCTGGAGAGGTTGTTCGGTCTCGTGTCGAAGTCGTACTCCGATGGTTTCTACCGTTTCCCACGCATCGATTACAAGATGCTGAAGGAAGCTGCGAAGGGCGACTTCTTCGTCTCGACTGCCTGCATCGGCGGGCCTCTCGCCTGGGAAGTCTTCCAGGAGATGCAGGGTGTAGAATTTGACCAGCTCAGCTGGCGTCTTCTCGATGACAAGAGTCTAATGAACAGGACCATGTCCCGAATCGGTTCAACCTGGGACCGGATCGTCGATGCCGTCGGTCGCGAGAATGCTCACCTCGAGCTCCAGTTCAACAAGCTTCCGGCCCAGCACTTGGCGAATCGAGCCCTCATCGAATTTGCCCGACGTGAGGGGATCACCGACAAGCTCGTGGTCACCTGTGACTCTCACTACGCACGTCCTGAGCACTGGCGTGAACGTGAGATCTACAAGAAGCTCGGCCGGCTCAACTTCGAGGCGTTCAATCCTGACTCTCTTCCAAAGTCGAAGGACGAGCTCAAGTGCGAACTCTACCCGAAGAATGCGAAGCAGGTCTGGGAGACCTACATGGAGACCCGCGGCGAGGCGGATTTCTATGATGACGTGATGGTGAAGGACGCCGTGGAGCGGACCTGGGACATCGCTCACAATTCGATTGGAGACGTCCAGCCCGATAAGTCTGTCAAGCTTCCGACCTACATCATCCCCGAGGGGAAGACGGCGATCGAGGCTCTCACGGAATCCGTGAAGGAGGGGCTGAAGAAGAAAGGGCTCCACACGAACAAGGAGTATGTCCAACGCGCAGTTTACGAGCTGAAGGTCATCAAGGACAAGGACTTCGCCTCGTACTTCCTCACGATGAAGGAGATCATCGGCCTCGCAAAGACAAAGATGTTCGTCGGTCCCGGTCGAGGTTCGGCTGCCGGTTCGGTTGTCTGCTACGTTCTCGGCATCACTGACGTGGATCCGATCAAGTACGATCTCCTCTTCGAGCGGTTCCTCTCTCCTGACCGTGAGGGCTTGCCTGACATCGATACCGACATCGAGAACCGAGACCAGCTCCTCGATCTGCTCAGGACCAACTTCGGCACTGAGAACATCATTCCGATCTCGAACTACAACACCTTCAAGCTCAAGTCTCTCATTCGAGACATCTCGAGGTTCTACGGTCTTCCCCTCGATGAGGTGAACGAGGCGTTGAAGACGGTCGACGTGGATGTCGTCAATGCGACGAAGAAGGTCGGTGACGATAAGAACCTCTTCGTCCTCACCTACGAAGACTCTTATGAGCACTCGAAGCCGTTCAAGGACTTCATCGATCGGTATCCTCACATTGGCGAGAGCGTCAAGGTCCTCTTCAGGCAGAACAAGTCGCTCGGTCGTCATGCGGGTGGCGTAATCGTTTCCGAGAGGATCTCTGAGCGGATGCCCCTCATCGCCGCCAGAGGCGAGCAGCAGACCCCTTGGGTCGAGGGCATGAACTACAAGCACCTCGAAATGCTTGGGTGGGTGAAGTTCGACCTCCTCGGTCTTGAAACTCTGCGAATCATTCGACGTTCGATCGAGCTCATCCTCCGTCGTCACAAGGGAATTGAGAACCCGACGTTCGATCAGGTTCGAGCCTGGTTCGATGAGAACATGGCGAACGAGGTGATCGACTTCAACGACCAGAAGGTGTATGAGAACGTCTACCACCAGGCGACGAAGCGCACTCCAGGAGTCTTCCAGCTCACTTCCGGTGGAGCCCAACGACTCTTCCAGAAGGCGAAGCCGAGGTCTCTCGTTGACATCGCTACACTAACTTCGATCTATCGTCCCGGTCCCCTCGCAGCACACGTTGACAAGCTCTACCTCGAGGCGAAGGCGAATCCCTACGCGATCGACTACAAGCACCCTCTCATCAAGCAGGTACTCGAACCGACATTCGGCTGCATCATCTTCCAGGAACAGCTGATGGCCCTCTGTAACGTGGTGGCCGGGTTCCCGAAGTCAGAGTGCGACAAGGTCCGAAAGAACATCCTGAAGCGTCAGGGCGGCAATCCTGAAGAGTCGATGAAGAAGGCGAAGGCGATGAAGGATTCCTTCGTCCAGGGCGCAGTGAAGAACGGAGTGAAGGAGGACATCGCCTCGAAGCTCTGGGATGATATTCTCTTCTTCGCAGGTTACGGGTTCAACGCATCTCACGCAATCTCCTACGCGATGGACTCCTACTACTGCGCCTGGCTGCTCACCTACTACGAGGCTGAGTGGCTCTGCGCATACATGGAGTCCATGATCGGCAGCCCAGAGGCGAGGGCAAAGGCGATCGCTGACATCAAGTCCTTCGGGTATGAGATCGGCAAGGTCGACATCAACGAATCTGGAATGGACTGGGAGATCTCAAAGACGAGGAAGTCATTCATCCCCTCATTCTCCACTCTGAAGTCTGTCGGTCGAGCGGCGATTGAGGAGATCCTTGAGTTCCGACCCTACACTGACGTGAAGAGCCTCCTCTATGATGATCGAGGAATCTGGAAGAACTCGAAGTTCAACCGACGGGCCCTCGAGGCGCTGATCAAGATGGGAGCCTTCGAGTCTCTGCCCTTCGTCGGCCCCGGTTGCTTCTTCAGCTCCTACAAGCACATGTACCACTGCATCATTGAGAACCAGCACCTCATCAGGAAGGCGACGAAGAAGGACCCGCAGATGGGTTGGAAGAAGCTGCAGGAAATTGCGGTGGAGACGTGGGGCATGGAAGAATGGACAAGGCGAGAGCTTGCCCTCTTCCAGAAGGAGATCGTTGGCTCTGTCGATGCGGTGAGCCTCATCCCTAATGATGTGAGAGAGCGCCTCGAGAAGAACGACGTGAGGTCCACTGATCACTGGACAGCGCTCGACCTCTACTGGTTCGTGGTGAAGGCAACGACAATGAAGAAGACAAAGAAGGGCAAGCCCTATCTCCTCCTCGATGTCGTCGGTGAGTCTGGCATCTCGAAGCGGATGTACATGTGGGACTGGGACGGTCGGGCAGAGTTCGAACCTTACACTGCGTGCCTCGGTGAGGTTGACAGCTCTGACTTTGGGCTTAGTGTTCGATTGCGCAAGATGAAAATCTTGGGGTGATTGATAGAATGAATCTGAAGGAGAAAGTATGAAGATCGGTTACAGCTTCTGGGGTTACCTCACGCCGTTTGAGGAGAACAACATCGTTGCGACACCTGACGGCGAACGTGGCAACCGGGTTGACTTCGTTGATGAGATGTTGAAGCGTGGCCACAAGGTCACAAGGCTCCAAATCCAAAGAGATGAGAAGCCATACAAGGGCGTTGAGCTCCACGCCGACGGCGGGTTTCCTGATGTCGATGTCGCTTACTTTGAGTGGCGTTGGCCAACTTGGAAGAATGATGTCTCAATCGGTGGAGACAAGGCAACCGAGCCAGACTATCGACGGCAGATGGCTTGCCTCGAGCACTATCACAGCAGGGGCGTGCCCATCATCATCCACGACGGCGACCTCAAGATGACTCCCGAAGAGGAGCTCATGTTTCCCAACGCAGTCCTCACCGATGCTTGCGTCAATTCCAGAGTGCAGACTCGAAAGAGATTGACGCTTCCGTGGTGCAATTATCTCAATCGTCGACTGAAGACAGTCCCTTACTCGTACAACTACACTTATGTGGGCAACAACTACGAGCGCGACAAGCAGTTCAAGAAGTACTACGGCATGCCCGCTCGGGGCCTCCGCGACCGGGGCGTCCAGACGATGGTCCACGGCAACTGGCTCGAACGCAGTCCAGAGCGCAGGGATCCTGCTGAGCTCCTCACGGAAAATCCCTACGTCTCGTTCGGTGGACGTCTCGCATACAACGAGATCTTCGATGCCTTCAACCGTTCCATCGCGGTGACTCACATCACGAAGGATGAGTACACTCCATACGGCAACATCACTGGTCGCTTCATGGAGTCCGTCATGGCTGGCACCGTGGCTCTCATCCCGAGCGAGTACATCCACGCTCGTCCGGTGGGTCTCGGTGAGTTCGTCGTTGACAGTCCAGAAGACATCATCCGCTGCGTCAACATCCTCAACAACATGTCTGCCAATGACCGGCACCAGATTGTGCAGGAACAGGAACGCGCTCTACGTAAGGTTGTAGACATTCGACCTGAGCATAGAGTTGATATCATCGAGGCAGTTGCCAAGGGAGAGATCAAGGCATGAAAAGAAATGTTCTATGCAGTTTCGAGGGTGTGGACCGAACGGGAAAGTCGGAGATTGCTCAAGAGCTCTCTCGACAGCTCGGAGTCCCATACTTCAAGAATACGGGTGAGTGGTCAACAGACCTCAAGGACCCATCATATTTCAAGAATCTTCTCGTCTATGGCGGCACGTTCCTCATCGACTTCATCCACCAGACGCAGCCTGATGCGATCCTTGATCGGCACTATCCGTCAGAGTGGGTCTACTCTCGCTTCTTCAATCGTGAGACGAACGAGGAAGTTGTCCGTAAGATTGACGAGAAGTTTGCTGAAGCGGGCGGCAAGATTATCCTTTGCCGCCGCAAGAGCTACAATGGGATCCAGGATGACCTTCATACCTACGTTGACAGTAACGTTCTCGAGGGGCTCGATCGGCTTTACGATGAGTTCACGAAGTGGACAAAGTGCCCGGTCCTCACGGTCTGGGTCGATGATGAAGACCTCAGCCGTGAAGTGAAGGAAATTCGGGAGTGGTTGAGCGCATGAAGTCGTATGAAAGTTTCACTCGAGCCTACGTGGACCTCTGTCGTCTCATCAGAGATGAACATGAGTTTGAGTCGGCCCCTCGGGGGATGAAGATAAAGGAGAGCCTCGGTGTCCAGTTTCGTATCAAGAATCCTCGCGACCGTCTCCCTCTGGTTGCGGCTCGAAACTTCTCGGCCGCGTACTTCGTTGCGGAAACGCTCTGGTACCTGTCAGGATCCGATTCCACTGCATGGATCTCCCGGTACGCTTCCTTCTGGAAGAACATCACAGACGACGGTGTGACGGCGAACTCCGCCTACGGTGCTCGAATCTTCCGTCCGCATGACAGGATTGCTAACAGAGGAATTGTGCAGTGGGATTACGTGAAGGAGGAGCTCCGAAAGGACCCTGACTCCCGTCGAGCGGTCATCCACATCAGGACCCCGGACGACTCCCTCCACGCAGTGAAGGATGTCCCATGCACTCTCGCCCTCCAGTTCTTCATCCGTGAGGGCAAGCTTCATCTCCACGTCAACATGCGATCCAGCGACATCATCCTCGGGATCGCTTATGATGTCCCTGCTTTCACGATGATGCAGGAGATCATGGCAAACGAGCTGGGCGTCGGTCTTGGTGAGTACGTCCACACTTCAAACTCTCTTCACTGTTATGAAAGAGACTTTGAGATGCTGGACGCAATCGCTAATGACGAGGATGCGAAAGGTTGTCCCATGATGCCCCTGCCTGAAGTCTTCCCAACAGAGAAGCTTCTTGCCTATGAAGGGATGGTCTGGGGTTTGGGCGAGGCTGAGCTTAGGGACGGAGTCCACGAGATGGGAAGAGAAGAACAGCTCGTGAGAGACTGGACGCTGGTTCTTGGAAGTTTCAGAGCGAGGAAGCTGAAGGATGATCGACTCGCAAAGATCCAGCTTCTTTCTACTTCTGACAGAGTTTACCACTTCTACAATAGGTGAGATATGAAAGCGCTAGTTACTGGTGGGGCAGGTTTTATCGGGTCCAATCTAGTTCACAGTCTTGTGCAACTTGGCTGGACTGTCGATGTTGTCGATGACATGTCAAACGGCAGGATTGAATTTCTCGAAGGTGTCAATTTTCGAGTAGTCCCTGGGTTCCTGCTGGATCAATATGAAGAAAAGTATGAGCCCAATCGAGAAGGGCAGGTTCTTGTTGTCGAGGCTGACATGGAGATTCCCGGGATCCTCAAGAGAATCAGCGCGGGCAAGTATGACACTGTTTTTCATCTCGCGGCAAACCCACGAGTAGAGTACACTGTACAGCATCCGGCTGCGACGACTGACGTGAACTGCACACGGACGCTCTCGCTTCTTGAGGCAGTGCAAACTTCTCCAACTCCTGTCCGCTTTGTCTTCTCTTCGACCTGCGCAGTGTACGGCGATGCGAAGATCATCCCCACGAGCGAGAGCGCTGAGAAGCTGCCACTCTCCCCATACGGTCTGCAGAAGTCCTACGTTGAGGACTACATTCACATCGCAAATCGCCTGCACGGTCTCGACGCTGTCTGCCTGCGTTACTTCAATGTCTACGGTCCTCGACAGGTTGCCGACTCGGCTTACGCAACAGCGATTACGGCATGGTGCAATCGAGTGAAGGAGGGTAAGCCTCTCCGTTCTGATGGCGACGGTGAACAGTCACGTGACATGGTGTTTGTTGGTGACATTGTAGGGGCGAACATTCTCGCCGCGACAAGGGTCGAGAAGTTCAACGGTGAGCGCATCAACATCGGAGCTGGTGAGAGATTCACGAACAATAAGATCCTCAACATGTTTCGTGAGCGCTTCAAGGACATTGAGATCGTTCACGCTCCCCCTCGACCGGGTGACGTTCGACACACTCTGAGTGACATTCGATACGCTGGAGAGCAGCTCGGATACACACCGCAGACCAAGTTCGAAGACGGACTCAGGCTCACCTGGGAATGGTGGGGTCTCTAATGGCAGCCCCAAAGGAAGCGTGGACGAGCAGGTCTACCCGAGAATCAAAGCCCTGGGGCGATACAATCGTCTGGCACGCTCTACAATCGATACATGGCAAGGTGATCACGATACACGAGGGCTGCAGGACGAGCCTGAAGTATCACAACATCAAATCAGAAGTTTTCTTTGTCCTCAGCGGGACCGTGAGGGTCACTTACGGAAATTCGAGGACTCTGAAGGACAGCGAAAAGCATCCATACAAGACGAACTTACTGAAGACGGGCGATACTTTCATCGTCCAATCAGAGTGTCCCTATCGCTTTGAGGCTCTCGAAGACTCCCGTCTCATCGAGGTCGGAGACAGAGTAGACGATACACCCATCAGAGTCGAGGACGACTATGGCCGTGCGAAGAAAGAGTCATGAATCTTCTTTAGCGCATTACCTGCTTTCACTTCGAGGTCTGTTACCCTGACAAGTCTGAGAGAATGAGACGCGAACCACTCATCCTGCTTCCTGTCTTGCTCCCACTTTCCAACTCTACCAATGTCTCTCGGTTTGCTCGACTCTCTACTCCGTACCTGTCAAGAAGAGTCTTCTTGATCTTGTCCCTTGTCTCCTTGAGCTGCATCGGGTTTTCTACTCCGTGAAGCTCAAGCATCTTCTTCTTGGCGAGGTTGTACCCCTCCCTTCCGACCCTGATGGACTCACCCCTGCATCGCCTACTGCAGAAAGTCAATCCGCTGGAGGAGTGACTGGCGTTAGCGGGTCTCTTGTCATAGGTGGTCTTGCAAAAATCGCATAGATATCGAAGGACGACGTTGATCTGCTTTGACTGCTCACCGTTCTTCTTGACCCTTGGGATCTCGATCCTCTCTATGAACATTTTGCCTCCTGTTATTAGATGTTCTCAACATTGATGTGGAGTGGAAAGACTATGATAAAGAAGTCACGGAAGTCACGGATGAACAAAGAGTTTGTAATTTATTGCGGTCCCATGTGGTCGGGGAAGACCACAAGGTTGACTGCCGCAGTCGAGCGGCACCGCATCAGGCAGACTGAGGTTCTCTGTTTCAAGCCCGACATCGACGGTAGGTACGCGGCAAGCTCCATCGTCACCCACTCAGGCTCGAGGATGGATGCTCTTTCAGTGAGCAAGGGAGAGCAGATAGTCCAACACGTCGCAGATCGAAGACCCGAGGTCGTTGCCGTTGACGAGGCGTTCATGATCGAAGGATGCGCCGATGCGTTGATAGAGATTTTCAAGAGGGGCGTCTCGGTCTACGTATCGTCCATCGAGTTGTCGGCCAACTTGAAGTCATTTAGCGAGATAGAAAGGATGATGCCTTTTGCGACGAGGGTCGAGAAGTGCACGGCAGTATGTGTCTCCTGCGGAGATGACGCTGCTCTCACTCATCGAAGGGTTCCGTCTCTCGAAGAGATCTTGGTGGGTGGAGCAGATAGTTATGAACCGATGTGCTGGACTTGTCACCCACTTGCTAGCATCACCTAAATGATGTTGTTCAACTAGCAAGAGTGGCTTACAGTATACAGGACGGATGGACATGATACTTGAGCCAACTTCGGTCGACCTCGTCATCTACCACGCAAATTGCACCGACGGTTTCGGAGCGGCATACGCAGCGTGGAAGCTCCTCGGTGACAGGGCCGAGTATCACGCTGCAAAGTATGGGGAATCACCTCCCGATGTGAAGGGGAAGAATGTCGTGGTTCTCGACTTCTCCTATGACAACCAGACGACAAAGCTCCTCATGAAGGAAGCAAAGGGATTCCTCATCATCGACCACCACAAGTCGGCGATGGTCGAGCTCCACGACGTCTCCTGCACCCGCTTTGACATGACGCACAGCGGAGCGATGCTCGCCTGGAACTTCTTCCACCCGGGTAAGGAGGCTCCCCGGATGATCAAGTTCATCGAGGACCGTGACCTCTGGAAGTGGGAGATTCCCTACTCGAAGGAGTTCTCCGCAGCCTTCGACATGGTGCCATTCGATTTCGAGGAGTTCGACAAGTACCTCGACGACTCGGCTGTCGACTCTGCACAGGAGCGCGGAGCCTACATCCTCGCCTACTCGAAGACGGTGATCTCCAAGATCTCGAAGAACGCCCACTCACGGAAGCTCGGCGGCAAGGACGTCCTCGTGGTGAACTCACCCCACTGGATGTCGGAGATCGGAGCGGCCCTCTCCCCCAAGTGCGACTTTGCGGTGATCTGGTACTACGATCACGAGACGAGACAGGTGAAGGTGAGCCTCCGAGCCCACCACGACGACTCGGACGTGAGTGAGGTCGCAAAGAAGTACGGGGGCGGCGGTCACCGGAAGGCTGCCGGATTTGCCCTTCCGCCCGACACCAGCATCGAGACGATCTTCGACAAGTGAACGGAGTGACCACCAGTGACTACTTCTGACGATGATAAGGTAATCCACATCAATGACTTCATCGATTCTCAGAGAGACACAGAGAGCCCAATGAGACCCACCTGGGATCAGGTGTGGATGGAAACTGCAAAGATACTTTCACGAAGGTCACTGGATCCGAGGTTCCAAGTCGGAGCCGTCATAGTCGCAGAGGACAACACGCAGGTCCTCGCGGTGGGGTACAACGGTGACCACAGGGGCGGACCAAATTCCGTGGAGTCCACCGAACCCGGACAATCTGGGTTCATCCACGCCGAGATCAACGCCCTCATAAAGTGCGACTTCAACCATCCGAAGGCGAAGAAGATGTACCTCACCCTCTCTCCCTGTCGTCAGTGCGCGAAGGCGATCATCAACGGTGGGGTGAGGGAAGTTGTGTACCTTGAAGAATATAGGGACACAAGCGGGGTAAAGTTGCTCATAGAATCCGGCCTAACAGTCCGTCGATATAGATAGTTAGCATCTGGTAAGTGTATCAGTGGACTGAGAGGTTGTCACAAATGAGAGTAGAACGCATTCACAGCTCTTCTGCAGCATCTGAGTTGCTGATGAGAGAAAGCATTCGAAATGCTTCGCTACTATTCCTTTTAAGCGAGGATAGCAAGAGCAAGGGTGCTGATGACCCACCTGAAGATGATAAAGGGGGCGACCCAGCCGCTGATCCCGCAGCCGACGATGAAGATTCTGAGCTAGACTCTTTCTTTGACAGCCAAGGCAACCAGGCAATTAAGGACCTCGACAAGATGCTTAAGGTCCTACAAGCAAAATCAGAGTCGGGGGCTGTTGCGCTGTTTCCGGGAGTGACCAAGCTCGTGCAGAACGGAAAGTCACGGGTCGTTGCCTCGATTACAAACGCGGATGATTCTGAGAAGATGGTTGCGGCCATTTCAAGCCTCAAGCTCTTTCTCGCTTCTATTTCTTATCTCCTTGCCTCCACAGCGAAGAGAGTGAAAGAGGCTGGGAAGGACAAGGATGATCAAACAGTCGCGACCACACTGGGAGACGGCGATGAGGCGAAGGGGAAGTCAGAGCTGCAGAAGCTCATCGCTTCGAAGTTCGCTCCCGCTCCTGCGGCGTGGAAGGCGATCCGCGCCATTAAGTCTGCACTCAACATCGAGGAGGGTAGACGAGCGCAGCTCACAGTTCCCCAAGATCTCAATGATGACATGTTCCTCGAGGCAGTAACCAACGACGCAGATCTACTCAACGAGGGTCTGCTGGACTGGTTCATGGGTCTCTTTAAGAGCGACGCTCCTCCTGCTGGCAAGGCATCAGTCAAGGCTCTGACCACCCTATTCAAGGGGCCAATTGACACAGTTCTTCTAGACGATCTTTCCAAGGCAAGCTCAAAGGACATCCACAACCTCGTGATGAAGAATGTCGGGTTCTTCAAGAGCTTTGTCACTAACCCACCGAAGGTTACACCGCCCACTGCTGGTGGCGGCGGCAGCGACAAGGGCGGCGGCGGCGACGGTGGCGGCGGTGGAGGGGGGTCCAGCGGTGGCGGTGGCGCCCCCACAACTTCAGACGTTAAGAACGTAACCGACATAAGCAGCGCTGATCGTTCGAAAATATCGAGCTCTCTCGAGGACGAATACGGGAGCAAGATCTCTCAAGCGTTCATTGAAATCGCAACAGGAAAGAAAAAGCTCGAAGAATTTGACGGTACCATGAAAGAGATACTGTCTGTCCTCATCAAGAGTCTCTCGACTCAGGTAGACAAGGGCGAAAAGCCGAACACTGGTGCTGTGACCGACGCTGTCAATACGCAGGTCCTCAATATCAAGCCAGATGTCCAGAGTTTCATCAAGGATCTCATCGGTGATGAGGGTTTCAACAGCCTGACAAAAGCTCTTCTCGGTGACTCGGAAGCGCGAAAGGCCCTTCGTCTCGAGACAGCTCATCGTCAAACAACTCTCAAACTGATTGAATCATCGTTGTCAAGAAAGTCTCTTTCTTTCCTCTTTGAGGGTGAAATGCCCGAGAAGGTAAAGACTGTCCTTGTGAAAGCTGTCGAGCCCCACGTAAAGGGAGGTAAGAAGCCTGAAGAGGTCGCCCAACAAATCTTCGATAAAATCACTGGAGGGAAAGCAGGTGGGTCATCGGGAGATGATGATAAGCCAGCGGGCACAAAGGGCAACGCAAAGCAGGCAGAGTACAAAGGAAAATTCGTAAAAGCTTCAGACGGTGAAGTTTACAAGATGGGTGATCAAATCGGATGGTACCCGGTCAAGAAAAGAAAAAATCCAGCGGTCGATGCTCAAAAACTCACAATGAAGATTGTGAAAGAGCTCAACCAGCTCGCGAAGGATGGAAAGTTCACAGACAAAGATGGCAACGCGACTAAAACTGAGAGTGATGAGCCGAAGAGGGGCGAAATTCGTAAGGTCGACGGCAAGGACATGATAAGCCTCGGGCTTGCAGCAGCAGGTGTCGAGAAAGGAAAGAGGCAGGGCGTCCTCGACGCAGTGAAGAAGTCATTGAAGCAATCTGGCAAGCTCGGTCTTGATGGCAGCGGATACCCTCTTGGTGGAGAAGAAGTGCAAAATGTCGCGAAGCCCATCCTCGATGCCGCAAGTCAACTTGGGATGAAGAAGCAAGCAGATAGAAAGGCCGGTCTTGCAGATCGCCTCATCGAATCAGAGCAAGTGAGCGACTCACTGATCATTGAACGCTGGCAACGCCTCGCGGGGATACTCTAATGCGTAAGTTCAAGCCGAAAGACATTATCCGTCTCATGCGTGAGGAGTACGAGGAAAGACTGAAGAGCCAGCTCAATGAGATGGAGATCTTCGATTCCCGTGGCAAGCTCATCATCGGGAAGGACCTGAAGGTGAAGCACGAGCCTTCGGGCTTCATCTACACTGTGAAGGGAGTGACCGGCGAGCCCGGTGACGCAAAGATTGTCCTCCGCTCTCCCGAGGAACCGAGGGTTGAGCCCCCAGCCGACGAGGTTCCAAAGACTGCGAGACCTCCCTCACAGCAAAAGCCAAGTGAGATCCCAGGAATCGCTGTCCCACCGCTCAGGGATGAGGTCCTCGAAGACTCGGACCCTGAGAAGGACGAAGAAAAGGAAGACAAACGAGACTATGGAAGGAAGGCTCACCCGAAGGAGAAGGCTCCTCCAAGGGAAGACAAGGGGGAGACGATGTTCGTCGTCGACCAGAAAGAGTTTGAGAAGCACTACAAGGAGGCCTGAGTGAAGATCAGCGAGAAGTTCCTTGAGAACGTTGTCAGTGAGGCGCTGGCAGAGGTCTCAGCCCCGGGTCGCCCACAAAAGAGGGTAGACGAGGCCTACGTCGTCCAAACTAAGAAGTTTGACGTGAAGACTGAGTCTCTCTCCGAGAAGAGCAAGAAGGCTCACCAGGAGCTGATGGATGGGTACATCAAGGCTCTCAACGAGGTCTCTGCCCAATTAGATACTGCTGACAGAGAAAGCTCGAACCCAAACAATTCTACATTCCGCAGCCTGAAGGTTGACGAAGCACACAACATCAATGCCTCATTCCTTCATGGAATGTTCTTCGATAACATCGGTTCACTCTCTTCAAAGGTTACTGTGGATTCGATCTCCTATATGCGCCTCGCCCGGGATTTCGGAGACTTCAACAAGTGGCAGAAGGACTTCATCGCCTGCGGTCTCGCCGCGAGGAACGGGTGGGTCGTCACCTGCTACAACACTTTCCTCAAGCGCTACATTAACGTCGTCGTTGACCTCCACTCCGGGAACGTGCCCTTCGGCTGCATGCCAGTGATCGTCGTTGACTGCTGGGAGCACACCTACTATCGTGACTACCTGAAGGACCGCAAGTCCTACATCTTCGCGATGATGAAGGAGCTCAACTGGGACAAGATCGAGGAGCGATTCGATAAGACTGAAAGAGTCGCAAAGGTGATGACATGAGAAAGATTCTTAGAGAAGCACAGGCTCCCGAGGTCGGACCTGAAAAGTCCCTCGATGCGCAGGTCCTCGCCTTCTTCACGAAGGCCGAGCGAGCCTCGATCGGTAGCGCCGCCGCGAGAGACCCACTCGATGCAACGAGTGTTGAAGAGTCGATCCGTAGGAAGTCGATGAGATTCCTCTTCGAGGCCGATGAGGAGGCTGCGGATGGCAAGCCTGAAATCAACCTTGAGACCTTCGCTTCGGAGGTTGCTCGACTGATAGAGAATGCAGAGTACCTGCTAGACATCAAGGGAACCGTCCTGCAGATGGCAGAGAACTATGTGAAGAACTCTTATGATGAGGAGACGTCTGACAGTCTCTTGGAAATTCTCGACAAGGAATACAGCATCAGCGCAGAAGCTAAACAAGAGGAAGAAGCAAATACTAATTTTGCTGTAGGTGCAAGGACTCCCACTGCGTGAATAAGACTGAATCGGCTCGAAGATCCATCCACACGATAGTCTCAGAAGAGAAGCACATCTCTTTCAAGACTGCGTGCATACAACAGAAGATAACGATGCAGGATTTTCTTGAAGAGTGCATCAATCACTTTCTTGATGGTGACGAAGACTTCGTCAAATTCGCTTCAGAAATAGCCAGGATGAAGAGAGAGAAAGTCATCAAGAGGGTGACGCAGACGGATGCGGATGCTGTCTACAAAGCTATCAGCGGAGGGTGAATGTTCCCGTTTGACATTTTCTTCAAGAGAAAAGAAGACGAGAGAGTAAAGCAGCTAGAAAAGAGAGTGGAAGATCTCGAGAGAGCTCTCGTAGAGTTCTCAGTCAACTTTAGAAAGCTCGCCTCTCTAAGCCTCAAGACGGGAGAGGAGCTTGAGAATTTATTAAATTACGTGAAGCGTAACGAGGGCAGTGCAAAAATGCAAGTCGGACCCTCCAAGAAGTCTGATGACTTCTACAACTGAGACGAATAGTTATTCGAGGCTGCGGAGTTTTCAAAGTGAAGAGCAAGCTGAAAATCACGACCCGGGAAAGCGCGATAAGGTCGATCCTTCGCGAGGCCCTCGCCACCACAACTGGCACCACACCACACGGCAAGGATGAGAAACAGCAGCTAACCGTTCCTTCTCGCCTTCCGATAAATCCGAGTGATCAGACTGCAACTCAACTTCACACGCAGAGACCGCCTGTCGAGGATCCAGAGTTTGTCCCATCGAACCAAGTTGAGCTTGGAAAGGCGATGGATGCTCTCTCAAAGCTGGTTCCAGATAGTCAAATAGAAAAGTTCTACAGACAATTTGTGGCCCTGGTTGACAAGGCTGGTGAGGAAGACGCAGAGGGAACGGCTGAGCTGGGAGGCTGAGTTGCAATTGAAGACGCTACTTCGTGAGTATCTCGAGGAAAAGTCAGCTCCGACCCCGACGACTCGCTATGACTTCCTTCCAAATTTTGGCGTCGGCGGCCATAGCCTTCCAGTATCAGTCGAAAAAGTTCCGTGGTCAAGAAACGACGAGCTGGACAGGACAATAAGGTTCGAGAGACGTGAAGACTTACAAGATTTTGTCAACTGTTATCTTGAGCTTGAAGAGGAAATGGGAATCTACACCACCCTGACAGTGAAGGGTTTGCAAGTGAGTGTGAAGTCTGAGACATCACTCGACTCCCGCTTCAGAAACATGATAGAAGAGATTGCAAGTGAAACTAGAGGATATTGACGGCGAAGTCTACATCACTGACTCGCTCAAGGAATCTCTGCAAGCGAGCATAGAGACAAGTAGCTTTCAAAAATACACGGTCACAGTGGGCAGTACTGCTGTAGGAGTGCTGAAGGGTTACAGGAGCTATCCACCCGTAATAGAAATAGATTTTGAGTGCACGACAGACCCGGGAACTTTGATAACTCTGGTCGCTGGACAGAGACTCAGCATTGCAGGCATAGACCTCGGCTTCGACTATAGCATCGGAGAAGTTTCTTGCAATATCGAAACTCTACGTTGCAAGTTGAGGGCAATACATATCGAAGAGGTGGAAGATGAGCGAAGAGAATCAGACCTTCGAGTTCGACAAGTTCATGGAGTCGATTGAGAAGAGAGAGCAGATGTCACCGGCAGAAAACAGGACGCCCGTCGATGATAAGACTGACGCTCGCAGATACATCGAGCGCTATCGTGAGCTCCCACAGAACAGGACACGCTATCAAAGATGAGACGTCTGCACCTAAACAGGGACACAGACCTTCTGCGCGCCCTCATAGTCATTCAAGAAGACAGCTCTAGCGAAAAAGACAAGCAAGAGCGGATGGTTCGTCGTCTCAAGGGTGAAAGGATCGATGAGAAAGACGAAGAGGAGGGCGGAGACGAGGGCGGTGAAGAGGGTGGTGAAGAGGAAGGTGGAGGAGAAGAGTCTGGTGAAGAAGGCGGCGAGGAAGGTGGCGAAGACAAGAAGGAGCCGAAGAAAGGCGGAAAGCTTGCAGGAGCCAAGAGACTCGAGGATGCAGAGCTCAAGCCGGGTCAAGCTCCCACGACCAAAGACATTGCTCAGAGAATAAACTTCATCAGGGCTGGAGCCTCTTTGAAGGATGAGAAGGTAAAAAGAGACATCGCGACGTGGATCGCTCAGCTAAAAGAGCCAGAGCGTCTCGCTGTCTACACTACGCTGGATGCTCTTGCTCAAATCGTTCTTGGTCGCAAATCTGCAGCCGAGGCTCCGACCTTCTCAAGTCCCGGGAATCTCGAGATTAGCGGTGGTTCTGAGGAGAAAGCAGCGTCGCAACCCGCTCCAGCTCGCTCTGCTCCTGCTCCCGTGAAGAAACAGTCTGCGGGTCCCGTTCCCATCACTGTCGGTGAGGGTGTGGTGAAGAAGCTCAAGGAGATCGACGTTCCTGTGAGATCAGGTAGAGTTGTTCCGTTCGGCTCCAAGTCGCACATAGCCGACATTGAATCGAGGATAGATGACCTAAAGAGGATCCGCTCTTATCAAGAAAGGAACTCTGATACTCATCACGCGCTCGGCCTCGCGATCAACGCATTGAAGAAGCAGCTCGCTGCAGCTCAGAGGATGAATGGTAGCGGCAACCCGAGAGTGCAGCCCGTTCCTCCAATGGTGGAGAAGCAGAAGTGAAAGAGTCTGAGCTCAGGGGCTACATTAGGAAAGAGATTCTGCTTGCAGAAGCAGCAGGAGACTTTTCTGCCCAAGACATCAAGGACGTTTGGAAGTCATTCACTGACGTGTTTAGAGTCTTTGGGACTGCGATAAAGTCCCTGCTCTCAGTCCTCGTTCTGAATGTTGAGCTCATCTTTCGCACCGACCCCCAAGCAATTGAAGAAGCCTTTAGGAAATATGACGCTCGAGCGGGGGAAGTCGCGATGGAGTATAACACCATCATCGGTCCGATCAAGGAGCAGTTCGGCGAAGTCGAGCCGCTTCTCTTTGTCGCCAATCCGGGCGCGTATGTCGCTTACCAATTCGCAAAGGAGGGAAGCAGCGGCTTCGTGGGGCCTCGCACCTTCCTGAAGGACGTCGGCGTCGATGTTGAGAACTCCAAGTGGCTTTCATGGGCTAAGACAGCGATGAACCTTGACTTGGACGATCCGAAAGACAGAGCAACGGCAGACACACTCGGCATTGCTGCTGGGATGAGCGCCACTGCTGGAACTGCTGCGAGTCCCGAGAGGATGGAGGCGACTCAAAAGAAAATCCAGCAAACTCTCGACAACATTTTCGGACTCCTCTCACGTCAGACTGAGGGTGTAATCCTCGAGCAAAAGGGAGAAAGCATTCCTTCCATGCTGTCGAAGTTCTACTCAGAGGGGTTGAAGAATTTTCCGCCTGAGACTTTTGGGGTCGACAGCGAAGCCGTGAGTAAGGTGGTGAAGCTAAAGCGTGAAGAAGCCGACTCCTTTGCTAGAACTCTCGAAGCTCCGGTCTCTTTCTTGCAGAAGCTTGCAGCCGCAAAAACTATCGAGCAAGTGAAGTCTGCAATTGAAACTCTCAATGGTACACCCTATTCCATCGACGGCGTGAAACAGCTCACGCCCGAATTCTTGGAATCTTCTGCAAAGAAGGCCGTCGATGCTGCAAAGAAGAAGAACAAGATTGACGATCTTTTCAAGCAGATCGGAATAAAAACTCCAGAGAAAGAAGAGCAGATGATAGAGGCTGTGAAAGCTTACCAGCTTCGCAACCTTCTCGGCAAGACAGTAGTTGATGCTAAGGCATCGATAGTGAAGCAGACTGAAGAGCTTCGTAAGCAATATCTCGAAAAATATCAATCTGACACGCCTCTAGACACGCTGGAGAAAGTTGCTCCTGGTTCTGAGCTCGAGAAAACTGTGAAGGCAGGTATTGAAAAAATACGGAACGCAGGTAAACGCGGCGCGTAGATTCATTATCATCAATCATGAGCAAGAAAAAGAGTAACTGGGTTCCCGAAATCCTCTACGAGGACGATTCGCAGATTCCCTTCATTGAGGTTCCAGAGGGGGAAGACGATCCTGCCCTCCTCTTCATCTTTATCAACAGGAAGACAGGAGAGACTGAGCCTGGACCTGAGGGTGAGGAGCTTCCCGTCTATGACATGGAGCTCAGGCAATTTGCTGACCTCAGCATCCTCTCTGCGAAGCTCGCCCCTGATGAGTATGACAGGGTCCGCGCGGCACTCGGCCTCGAGAAGAGGGCGGACGCTGCGAAGAAGGGCAAGGAGATAACGCAGAACGTCGCTGCAAAGGTGAATGGCAAGCTCGAGTAGCTGTACACGCTCTCTGCTGGGGTACAATACCTTACAGGAGCGAAACATGTACCTCTCGAAAAAAGCTGCAACTGCCTCACTCCGTTCTATGCGTGACTTCTATCGTGACCTCTCCTCTGTCTTCAAGAAGCACGACATGTCCATCGAGGGCAACACAGGGAGAAGGAACGCTCTCCTCAGTCAGGCCCAGGAACACTATTTCTCTCGTGAGTTGAAGTCTCTGTATCCGACCACGGAGAACGATGGTCGAACGGGAAAGCCCGACATCCTCATCCCTGAGATCGGGGTGGAGCTTGAGTGCAAGCTCACCACTCCGTCCCCGACGGGTGGGATCACATTCCAGGCAGACAAGGAGTGTTTCGGCGACAGTGGGAAGGACTTCCTCTATGTCATCGCCGACGACTCCTTCGAGAAGTTTGCAGTGTTGCACTTCAAGTCACTGCAGCGCTCTGATTTTAGTCACCACATCGAGTCTTCGAAGGGAAAGGTTCGGATGCGAAAGTCCCTCACTTTCGATCGTTGCACCGTCCTCCACGGCTCCTACGAGCCCCGCTCTTCCACGATGCTCAAGAAGATTGAAGCAGAGCTCTCGGTGAAGAGGCCAGGCACCAAGACATACCAGAAGCTCCTCGAGAGGAAGAAGTATTGGGAGGAGTCGAATGAATCCTTCAGTGTGGAACTCACTCCTGTGTAATACATAGAGACTGGAGGATCTCATGCAATTTGATAGAAGCCGCATGGCCAAGCTCGCCGGACTTCTGAGAGAGGGTGTCGAGGAACCTGATAAGGTTGACGAAACTGATCATCAAGAAGCTGACAGGGTCGATGAGGCCAACGTCGATGAGTGTGGCGGTGGCATGTACGAGATTGATGAGGCTGGAGTGCAGGAAATCGAGGAGAGCTTTGACCTCCGCAAGGCGATCCGCGACGAGCTCAAGCGCGCCCTTGCCAAGAGGGATGACGCCACTTCCCGCTACACTTCAGGTCAGGTCTTTGGCAAGCGCACGAGAGCCACTCCCGGCACTGTCACGATGGGATTCCCAGGGATTGGCTTCAAGCGCTGATTGAACATCCTGGGTGACCAGGATACCATCTCAACATGGAAAAGCTTCATGTTGGTCAGGTGGTGTTCATTCTCCTGCGGGAAGATCACAGAATCGCTCCCGTGCAGGTCGTCGAGGAAGTTGTCCATCGCAAGCTCGGTGGTGAGGAGACCAAGTACTTTGTGAGAGCCAGTCCGCAGGCAAAGGCGAAAGTCATGCCGCTGGAGGTCACAAAGGAGAAGGTCTTCCTCACCGTCGAGGATGCTCGCGTCTACATGCTAGAGAACGCGACCAAGGCGATCGAGGGAATCTGCGATGACGCCGAGAAGTTTGCCGCCTCTTTTGAGGCTGAGGCTCCCTCTCCCCTCTCTGCCGAAGTGAAGGCGACGGCACCCGCCCGCACCCTACAAGAGTTGAGCACCCAGAGAGTGAGGATGCCGGACGGTGAATGGGTGAATGTGAATGTGAAGGTCGGGTAACAAAAAGTTGCCCAGAAGGTGTTCTCGTGTCCAGATGTGATTAAGATCTAATCATGGAAGGAAGGAATCACATGGAAGTCCAAAGCCCTGTCCTCGTCATTGACTTCAACAACATGGTCCACCGCGCACGCGCCGGCTTTAGCAAGGGCGACCACGCGATCACCTACACTTTCTTCCTCATGCTGCGGAAGACGGTGGAGAAGTTCTCACCCTCGCGGGTCTACATCGTCAAGGAGGGCAGGCCCCAGCGCCGCCACGATGCCTTCGGCGAGTACAAGGCGAACCGCTCCTCGGCAGGCGACGACTTCTGGCGCCAGCACGGTGACATCGTCAGCATCCTCACCACGATGCCGGTCGAAATTGTCCGCCACCCCCAGCGGGAGTGTGACGACACCATCGCTCACCTCGTCCGCAACGTCCACAAGGATGAGTCCTGCGTCATCGTCTCCACCGACACTGACTTCATCCAGCTCCTCACACACGGTGACGAACGAATTCGACTCTGGAACCCCGGCAAGGAAGTCTGGGTCCAGCCCTTCGCATGTGACTACGTGAGGTGGAAGTCCCTCGTCGGCGATGGCTCGGACAACATTCCCGGCTTCAAGGGGGTCGGGGGCAAGACCGCCGAGAAACTCATCAACGACGAGTCTCGCCTCAATGAGTTTCTCAGTGAGCCCGGCCGCCGTGAACAGTACGAGCGCAATCTCTTCCTCATCGCCTTCCACGAGATCGAGGACGAGCTCGAGCGCACCCCCACCAACCCAGAGTGGACCACGACCCGCACTGCTTTCATCGAGCGCGGTTTCTGGTCGATTGCCAACGACAAGTCCTGGCAGAAGTACACCAACACTTTCAACACGATCGCACGATAGGAGAACAGATGGAAAGCTACCTCCCGGATGAGAAGCAGGCGCAGATGCGCCGTGATGGAACCCTGCAGACTGACGAGGTCGCGCTTCGAGTCGGGGACATCCTCCTCGCTGAGAATGTCCTCACCCGTGAGCGCCGGGTCATTCCGGAGTCCACGAATGAGGGTCGCCGGGTGCTGAAGGGATGAACGACTACCGCGACTTCAAGTTCGGCGATGACGGGAGGCGTGCCCTGTTGAAGGGTGCGAGGACCCTTGCCGACGCTGTGAAGGTCACTCTCGGCCCAGGCGGCATGAACGTCGTCATTGAGCAGGTGGGTGGTCCCCCAATCGTGACAAAGGACGGTGTGACTGTTGCTCGAGCAGTCAACCTACGTGGGAAGTACGAGAACCTCGGGGCGCAGATCATCAAGGAGGCTGCGTCCAGGGCGTGTGAAATCGCAGGAGACGGCACGACAACCGCGACCGTCCTGACGCACTCACTCTTCGAGGCGGGCATGCGACTCCTCTCTGCTGGGCACTCCTACGCAGAGGTGAAGCGTGGCATGACCGACGCTGTCGATGAGGTTCTCTGCTCCCTTCCCGCCCTCTCGAGGCCCGTCGAGACCTCAGACGATCTCATCTCGGTCGGCACAATCTCTGCGAACGGTGAGAGGACGATCGGTGACCTCATTGCAGAGGCGTATGAGAAGGTGGGACGGGACGGAATCATCGCCGTTGAGGAGGCGAAGGGCTTCAATACTTTCCTCGAGGTGACCGAAGGGACCGAGATTGATCGCGGCTACGTCAGCCCGTACTTCGTCACTGACACTGAGAGGATGACAGCGACACTCGAGAACCCTCTCATCCTCATCACGAATAAGAAGGTGTCAACGACGAAGGAGATCCTGCCGGTCCTCGAGAAGGCTCACTCCACCAAGCGACCCCTTCTCATCGTGGCTGATGATGTCGAGGGGGAGGCACTGCAGACCCTCTTCATGAACAAGACGAAGGGTGTCCTACAGGTCTGCGTCATTCGTCCCCCGGAGTTCGGTGATGGCCGCGTCCACGCCCTCGAGGACCTCGCGGCACTTCTCAGCGCGAAGTTTGAGCCCGAGGCTCAGCTCGACAAGCTCCGCCTCGAGGACCTCGGCGCCTGTAAGAAAGTCGTCGTGGAGAGGGCGAAGACGGTCATCGTCTCTCCGAACTGCAACCCCGAGAGGATCGAGTCGAGGCTCAACGCTATCAAGGAGCTCGAGGGCAATCCCGCCCTCACCGAGGGAGAGCGTGAGCTGCTCAGGCGCCGGAAGAAGCGCCTCGCTGGGGCCGTCGCGGTCATTCGAGTGGGTGGCGCGACCGAGTCGGAGATGCTCGAGCGCCGGGACAGAGTCGATGACGCTCTCCACGCCGTGCAGGCCGCGATCGAGGGCGGCATTGTCCCAGGTGGGGGGACTGCCCTCATTCACGCATCGAAGGGCAAGAAGCCGAGAGGGGGTGAGAGCTACAAGGCGGGCTACAACGCCGTCATTGACTCCTGCTCCGCACCGCTCAGGGCAATCGTCACCAACTGCGGCCTCAACGGAGACACGGTGGTCGAGAGGGCCCGCCGCCAGAAGCCTGGCTTTGGCTTCAATGCCGCGACCCACAAGTGGGTGAACCTCATCGAGGAGGGAGTGATCGATCCCCTGAAGGTCGTCCGCTCCTCACTTGAACACGCCGCATCAGCGGCTACAATACTCCTATCGGTAGGAGCTGCAATCGTTACCGATGATCTTGGAACTGATGAACTAGAGGAGGAAACACAGTGAAGTCCCGCGTTATGAACACCGATGATATCGCAGTTATGCCCGACGACGAGCTCAACCGTCGCATCTCTTCGCTGACCGGCTTCATCGAGAGGGAGCGTCGTCGAGGAACCCGACACGTTGACCTCGAGGTCGAGCACAGCTACCTCGCCCGTGAGGCTGAGATTCGCATGAAGCGAAAGGAGAATCACGAGCGCTGGGTCCGAGGCGGCGGACGGACAAGCCTCGAAGAAGAAATGTACTCTTAATTGCGCTGGCCTATTCCAATCTGTATCACAATATGGTACAATCTTAAAGGTTGGAAAAGGTCCAACCAAACCCCCACGGAGACCGGATGGCTGATACTCTGACTCACTTCTTCAAGGACGTTGGTAAGCACACTCTTCTCACCCGAGAGGATGAGGCACGGCTGGCGCAGCGGATCGAGGCAGGTGACAAGCGTGCCAGGGAGATCTTCATCCAGTCAAACCTCCGACTGGCGATCTCCATCGCGAAGCGGTACATGAACAAGGGCTGCTCCTTCGAGGACCTCATCCAGGAGTCCAACATCGGCCTCATCAAGGCGGTGGACCGGTTCGACTGGCGCCGAGGCTTCAAGTTCAGTACCTACGCTTCGTGGTGGATTCGCCAGTCGGTCCGCCGGCATGTGACCGACCAGTCCTGCAACATCCGGATGCCTGCTTCGGCCAACGCGTTCTACTACCGCGCCAAGATGATGATTCAGGACTACACTGCAGAGTTCGGCTCTCCCCCGAACGATGATGAGGTGGCTGAGTTCATGGGGGTCTCTCTCAACAAGTACCTCTCTCTCATGAACACCTACCGCGGCACGCTCTCTCTCGATGCTCCGGCAATGTCTGGCGACGCCGACGGTCCTCGCCTCCACGAGACGATCGCCGATCACAACCAGCACGACCCCATCGAATCGATGGACCGCGAGAAGGTGGTCGCCATTGTCCGTGAGGCCCTCGCCTCCCTCACTCCCCGCGAGGAGAAGGTCATCCGTCTCCGCTTCGGCATCTCGGAGGAGCCAGATGACAGTGACAACTATCCAATCTCTCAGGAAGAAATCAACGCTCTCGATTCCCGCCTCGGAGGTGTCTAATGTCCATGCCCAAGGGTCATCGTTCCCAGCACGGTTACTCCACCGTCTCCTCTGACATCGGTCTCGGTTTCCGAGAGATCGCGGAGAAGATGACGGAGAGCGGCGATGAGATGAATCACGCCACTGCCCGCAACGTCCTCCTCCGTGGCCTCATGAAGGTCTCCCGTCCCCTCCTCGCCCTTCACGGCAAGTCTGGCACCGAGCTCGACCATGAGTCCTGGCGGGTGGCCAGCGACCCCCGCTTCCAGGAGGCGATGATGGACATCATCTCTGATGAGATTCGGAAGCGGAACAAGTGAGACCCTTCCTCGTTCCGCCGAACCTCGCTGAGGAGACAGAGCTCCTCGAGGCCCTCGAGTGGGATGAGGAAGCCCTCTCCCAGGTCATCGAAAAGTGCAAGGCCTCTCTCTCGGGACTTGACACCGAGTCGCAGGCAGCAAAGTCCCTAAAGGACCTCCACGAAGAGCTAGTTACCGAGAGGGGAGAGCATGTCGCTCGTCTCGCGATTACACTCTTTCTGAAAAGAGCCATACAATACAGCACAGAGGAGATTGAAGCATGACACCATGGGAGAATTTCATCACGAGGCGTAGGATTGACGTGAATGCGTTCATCACCCGCAACTCCCTCACGACGAGAGAGACCTTCCTCGCCCACCTCAGAGAGCACGGCGTCCTGCCGCCTCCGGAGGAGACGATCAACGCACTGTTCCCTCCTCCACTAGAGGTGAAGATTGAAGCCGCCAAAGCACCCGAAAAGAAGGAAGGACTTACCGCCGAGGATACTGCTCCCCCACGGAGCGACACTCGTGCGGGAAAGCGGAATAGTGGAGCTACCAGTGGGGTCGTTCCTGTTGAAGATCGAGGCGGCGAAGATTCCAGCGCTGGCTGACATCTTTGATGATCTTGCAAGCGTCCTGACCGCCGGCGGCACCTTCAGCGAGGGTGAGTGCCCGACCTGCGGGTCATTCCACGAAGAGTTCATCTACCAACCACCCGAAGAAGAGTTCGGGCCCAACTAGAGAGAAGAAGCAATGGCAGATACAGTAGTCAAGGAGTTCATGGAGCGTCTCACCTCGATCGAGAATGAGATGAAGCTTCTCAGCGATGACCGCAAGGCTCTCGTGGAGGAGTACAAGGACAAGATTGACATGAAGGCACTCAGCGCGGCGATCCGCATCGTCCGCATCAAGGCGAAGCTCGGCGCTTCTGAGCCCGAGTGCGAAAACTACATCGACCAGATTGACGGTCGAGTCGTCTGATTGTTGTAAACCGGGGACACCGGAATACAATCTCAATGTCGGAAGGAAATGGTTTCCAACCGGCGATCAACAAAGCAAGGAGCAAAGTACACATGTTCGTCAGCAATCGCACCCCCATTGGCATCCGCGTTACCAACACCAATGAGACCATCATCCGCGTTCCGGTCCAGCGCTCCGGCTATGCCGTGGTCCGCTACAACGGCCGGTACTTCCAGGTCCGTGGTGGTCCCAACACCCGCCCCTACATCAGCGGCGACGACACGGACGCTCAGGGTCGCACCTGATCGACTGAGGCACTAGCCTCCACCGGCCTGGCGTTTTTGCCAGGCCGGTGTTGTTTTTACCTCGTGAGTGTATATGTAAGGATTGTTCGTTGGAGAAAATTCATATGTCAACCCGTCTTACAGAGTCTCGTCTCCGCAAGATCATCAGACAGGAAATCAATGAGATGGGATCACCACTCGTTTCATCCGACCCAGAGGGCTCCATCGCTGAGCCATTCGTCAAAGGACTGAAGTACCAATCAGCCGCTGCAATGAGAAATGCAGGGAACCGTCTCTTTGACAAGCTCGCATCCACAAAGCATCCAAGGTCACCATCGGGTAGCTCGTACGGCGTAATGATAATGTCTGCCCTTCGTGATCCCAAGTACTCGATGGCAGCCCTCAAGACGTTCAACGATTTCGCGAACAAGATGGGACTCAACACTGATATGATGGATGACTCCATAAAGCGTTCCGTCTGGGATGACTTGTGCACTGATGCCAGGACCGGTGAGAAAAGGCCAGGGGCCATCCCTTGGTCACGTACCTGAACTTTCAATTTCAGCATAGGAGAAAATCAAATGGCAATCCGTCTTACAGAGTCACGTCTTCGCCAGATCATCCGTGAGGAGGCTGCAAAGCTTTCACGTCGTCCACGTTCCCGCCGTCTACGCGAGAGCTTTTACCAGAATCTCGACCTCCCCCAGACCATTCAGGAGATTATCGCGTTTACGAACCCACACGCTTCTGATCTTCGTACCATCAGGTCATACATCGGGATGGGAGACGCCGAGGGAGCAATGGGCATCCTCCTCCAAATCCTCGGTGGCGCAGAGGACGACCCAGACACAGCCGAGATGGCTTCACTGGTTTCAATGCAACTCCAGCCTATGGACGACGACCAGATTCTCGACGTCCTGAGTCAGGTCGAAGAGTTCCAGGACACCCCTGAGACATGGGCACAGGCGGCTGCTCTCGATCGACTCGGTAGCAGGGGGGGAGCTGATACTGTAGCAGCAGCCCAGAAGATGGCACCGCTCTTTGCCTCTTCAATTCCAAAGAGATCTATCGATTATGCAAGAAAGACGGGTAAGACTGATAGACTTTCTGCCCAGATCATGAAGCACCCAGACTACATCAAGCTTGCAAAGCAGCACGGTTCCATGCCGAGCAACCATCTCGCTAACGAGATAATAAGAATCCTTGTGGGTAGATAGCGTATCCGTGGCGTCAGCGTGTGCATGGACATCTGACTTCGTGTACACCTGCGCTCCTCGCGTTATAGTCCTTTCATGTGTGGAATCGTAGGTTACATCGGCAAGAAGCAGGCAACCCCAATCCTCATCGAGGGCCTCCGGCGTCTGGAGTATCGTGGATACGACAGCGCCGGAATCGCCGTTTTTGATGGCGGACACATCGTGACATCGAAGGCTCTCGGTCAGGTGAAGTTCCTGGCTGAGAACGCGAACCTCGAGGGCAGGGCGGGGGTCGGTCACACGAGGTGGGCGACACACGGTGGCGTCACCATCCCGAACACCCACCCTCATACAGACATGAGTGGGAACATTGCGGTTGTCCACAACGGGATCATCGAGAACTACGCGGAACTGAGAAACCAGCTCACTGCAGAGGGTGCTGCTTTCCTCTCAGAGACGGACACAGAGGTCATCCCTCACCTCATCAGGAAGCACTACAGGGGCGACCTCCTCGCCGCCCTCCTCGAGACCCTCCCTCTACTCAGGGGGACTTACGGGATCGCAGTTGTCTCCTCACTCAGTCCGAGGACGATCCTCGTGGCACGGAATGGATCGCCCATCGTAATCGGTGTCGGGAAGGGTGAGAACTGGATTGCATCAGACTCATCCGCGTTTGCTCAGCACACGAGAGAAGTCGTCTACCTCGAGGACGGTGATGTCGCCTCAGTGACGATGGAGGGCTGGGAGATCGAGAAGCACGGTGGATCCCTCGCGGCAAGGAGGGCGGTGACGATCTCAGAGGAGTGGGTTGACGCTGAGAAGGGTAACCACCCGCACTTCATGCTGAAGGAGATCTACGAGCAGCCCACGACTCTCCGACGCTGCATGACTGGTCGTCTCCTCGAGAACACCGCGAAGCTGGGTGGCATCAACCTGACACCGAGAGAGATCGTCAACCTCCAGAACCTCGGCATCGTCTCCTGTGGGACCTCTTACCACGCTGGCCTGGTCGCAGCACACGCCTTCGAGGAGCTGGCTGGTCTGAGGACGAACGCAGAGATTGCCTCGGAGCTGAGATACCGCAACCCGCCCATCGGGACTGACGATCTCTACCTCGGCGTCTCCCAGTCCGGTGAGACTGCGGACACCCTCCACGCCCTCAGGATGGTGAAGTCACGGGGAGCCCATGTCGCAGGTGTCATCAACGTGGTGGGATCGACAATCGCGAGGGAGTGTGGGCAGGGAGTCTACATCCACAGCGGGCCTGAGCAGGCGGTCGCATCCACGAAAGCCTTCACCTCACAGGTCACCGCACTCCTCCTCCTTGCCCTCTCCTTCGGGACGACACGAGGTCTCTCCTCGGTGGAGGGATGGCGGGTCTCGAAGGCTCTCGGTGAGATTCCCGAGGCTGTGAATCGCTGGCTGGACGGTGGGCCAGAGATAGTGAGGGAGGTCGCACAGTCTGTCTACGGAGCAAAGCAGGTCTTCTTCATCGGCAGGGGAGTCTCTGCTCCCGTGGCAATGGAAGGCGCTCTGAAGCTGAAGGAGATCTCCTACATCCCTTCCTTCGCTTATCCTGCCGGAGAGATGAAGCACGGTCCCATTGCCCTCATCGACAGTGAGACTCCGCTCATCGCCATCGTTCCCAAGGACCAGTGGCGCGACAAGACGGTCTCCAACATCATCGAGGCGAAGGCGAGGGGCGCGAAGATCATCTCAATCGCCGACCCCCTTGATGAGGAGGTCGAGGCGTTGAGCGACCACTTCATCCCCGTCCCCGGAGCGGGCCACCACCTCGCTAGCCCACTTCTCACCGTCATCCCACTCCAGCTTCTCGCCTACGAGGTAGCGAACCTGCTCGGTAGGGACATCGACCGTCCCAGGAACCTCGCGAAGTCCGTCACCGTGGAGTGACTAGTCCTGAACCTCTGACTTCATCCTCTGCTGGAGCTTGTAGACGAAAGTCTCATGCTTGTTCGCCGTAGCTGCGAGGAAGTCATTGAGTCCGAGAGAGAGCTGGCCTGCGCTCTCAAGGGTCCTGAAGAGCTCTTCAGTGACGCTGACAAAATCCTTCTCGACCTGGAAGGCCGTCGAAGCGATGCCGAGAGCCGTCGACCCAGTCGGACAGGGATAACGCTCTACGACCTGGCACGCTATCGACAGCGTCGGTAGGACGGCTGCGCAAGCCTCTATGTTGCTCAGCCCCACCGCCTTCTCGATTGTCCCGTCTATGAGACCGAGGTAGTCTGTGTAGATGTCAGAGTAGAGGTCATGGTCGCCAGGGAATCCGACCCCCCTCGTCACGTGGTGCGCCGAGTGAAACCAGTGGTAGGCTCCGCGGAGGAAGCCAATGTAAGCGGTGAGGTAGTCAGAGCAGTCGTTCATGGTATAGATATAGCAACGGAGCGTGACATGGCATTCGACAAGAAAAAGTCTGAGGACATCAGCAGGGTCCTCGAGTCTCTGCGGGGACCCTACCTCGGCCAAGACATTCCACAGGAGTCAGTTGAGCTTGTGGAGACCCTGACAGTCGGTGACCTCATCATCGAGTTCGGTTTCAACGTGGACCAGGCCGCGGAGGTCCTCCGCAACATCCAGCTCACGAGGAAGAAGAACCTCCTCCCCGGCTTCAGGGTGAACGAGAAGCCCATCAAGGAATCGAAGCTAATCGGCAGGCTCCGGAAGATCATCAAGGAGTGCGGAGAGGAGTACGCGATTTCCCTACAGAAGGCAGACGACTACCACCCGGTTGACAACCACTCGGGCGGAAAGAAGTTCGAGGACCACGGCGCGGGGGAACAGGCGGGGATGATAAAGTCAAACCTCTACTCCATCGCCACGAAGGCCCAGTCTCTCCACGACATGGTGGGAGACCAGGACCAGCTTCCCGAGTGGATACAGGAGAAGATCGCGGTGACAGACGAGTACATGGACGTCATCCATGACTACCTCAAGTACGAATACAAGCGGGGACACTGAGCTCCCATGCGGATCGCCGAAGCCCAGCTGCGGAGGGTCGTGAGAGAGGAGATCTCTCGGAGTCTCTCTGTCACTCACTCCGGTGCCACCAATGGTAATCCACATCCGGAAACCAAGAGTGTCTCTGAGTCCCTTAGGGAGTCTCGTGTAACCCTCTCAGAGGGTATGAGGTACCATCTCGGTAACCGGCTGGATCTCGACGAGAATGTCTACAGGCCAGGCACGACAGAATTCTTCTCTCTCTTCAATGAGGCGAGGAAGCTCTACTACGGCGGGCTCTACGAGGCGACGGACGCCGAGGCGGAGCTCCTCGAGTCTGACATCGGCCAGTTCGGCGTGTGCGAGGGCAAGTGGGTTCCCCTCGACTTCCCGATGTGGGACGAGGGCACTGTCAACGAGGCGAAGTACAAGGGAAGGGAAGTCCAGCTCGGCACGAAGGGCGCGAAGCGATCAGGCGGGCGGGCCCACGTCTACGTGAGGGACCCGAAGTCTGGGAAGGTGAAGAAGATCTCCTTCGGCTCCGGAATGCCGGACGCGATGGGTGACTCACCGAAGCACAAGGCGCGCCGGAAATCCTTCGCCGCCCGTCACGGTTGCGCGAAGAACAAGAACAAGATGTCAGCGAGCTACTGGGCGTGTCGATCCACTAAGATGTTCGGACGCAAGGTCCCGGGTTGGTGGTAGTGGAGACTCCCCGTCCCTACAGGCAGAGGGTCGTGGGAGACTCCACGCTCAGGGAATTTCGCAGCGACACGAGGTCAGACGATCTCATCTGGCACCAGGACAAGAATGACAGGCGTGTGGCGGTCATCGAGGGCAATGGCTGGAAACTCCAGCTCGAGAAGGGACTACCCATTCCTCTCGTTGAAGGGAATACCTACAACATACCAGCGAAGACATGGCACAGGATCGTCCGGGGGACCGGACGTCTGGTGATAAAGATTCAAGAGAACGTGGAGAAAAACATGGCTATCAGACTTACGGAGACAAAGCTCCGCCAGATCATCCGTGAGGAGGCCCAGAGGCTCCTCGAGTACGAGCAGATCCTCTTCCGCAAGAACGGGAAGACCTACCTTGGAGACGACGAGGGAAATGACGAGTACTTCGACTCCGACCCCGAGTCCCACGGTCTCTACAAGGATGGTGACTCTGTCCCTTACGAGGGAGGCGGTCGCCGCGGCGGATACGGTGGCGGCTACGGTGGCGGATATAGCAGCTACGGAAGAAGCAGATACGGGCGCAGGCGCTACTGAGATCACCATGAGGATCACCGAATCGCAGCTTCGCAGGATCGTCAGGGAGGAAATTCTCCGAGAGTCTCTCTACGACTCCTGGCACAGCGGAACGTCCAGCGTCACGGGAACTCCAGACCCGCAGCGAGTCTGGGACAAGTGGGTGGAGCTCGGTGGTCTCCAGGGGAAGAGGATCTTTTCCTATGATCTCGCCAGGGAGCTCGACCTCGACGACCCGAGCGAGATCGACTATACGGGATCTGGCCTCATGATGAGAAACGGGGTCGTCGAGGAGATGACTTCTCCGATGAGCGAGTCCCGTCTCCTCGAGGCGACCATGACCGCAGTGTACCAGGGCAAGACCTACAAGGCTTCTCCCGGCGTGATCGCTCTCCTGAAGAAGTACAACTGGGACGGTGCGAAAGCGATAGCGGACGGCAAGTTTGAGTGGGCGAAGAAGCG